>OHDV01000002.1_pt1 | contig 290351 bp, 258 predicted proteins | sample 1567041 | NCBI WGS metagenome assembly OHDV01 (sample SAMEA3879517, study PRJEB24766) | human gut metagenome | biome: human-associated habitat; feature: feces | place: USA | collected 1985/1987
ATAATAGATGAGTACGCCACAACCAGAGAGCACCCGTGACAGAATTAAATTGCCAAAAAGACCTTTTAACAAATGGCACAATCGAGCAGTTCGAAGAACTGTTTGACGGTAAAATAGTGAGAATGTCAGACCATAGTTGTTCTTAACAAGGTTGGTGAGGTGGTAACAGCCTATTCATCAAAGTTTTTTGATGCCGCTATGAAAGAAATTATTAGACAATTTTAGGGGAAATAAAATGAATTTTGAGATTATAAAAAAAGTAATTGACAAGTGGGACCCAATAGACTTGTTGGACCATGCTCCGCCGGATGAATATGATATTGAGAGTAGGGAAATTTTATTAAAATTTCAACATAGCATAGAACAAAACGGTATGGTAATCTACGAGGTTTTCTCGAAAGCATTCGGGATGACTTTTACTAAAAGCATAGATGAATGTGTCTCTATAGCAAAAAAAATAATGGAACAGGAATAACTAAAACTGTTATGAAATCTTATTATTTTACTGCCCTAGTAACATTGCCCTTGAGGGGGTAAAGGGAGTGCGCGATTTAGGAGAGTATTACGTGTTGATTTTTCGTGGCTCGGGAAATTTTTCGCAAATTATATGCCAAAAAGACCTTTTAACAAATGGTACAATCGAACAGTTCGAAGAGCTGTTTGACGGTAAAATAGTGAGGAAACAGTCAAACTAAAAACATAAGTGTTTGGAAATGTACGTAACACATACTTTAACGGTCAGGCTGTGACCTATAACGAAATCGGCAATCCCATCACTTTCGGCAGCAAGTCGTTTGAGTGGTGCGGCAGGCAGCTTGAGCGTATAACCGACGGCGACAACACATTATTCTATGCTATATCAACAGTAGACAGAGAAAGCGAAGTATTGAAAATGGCCTCAAAATTAGGCTATGTAGGAGATTAGTTTGGAGGAATAATTATGAATATTGAAAACAAAGTAATTTTTTATCTTGTATTTTTTATTGTTATGCAGGTGATAACTTCATTAAGCCGCAAAATATTATGGAAATCGGTATGTAAAGCCGGTGGAACAACCCCTGAGGGTGTTAGAGAAAAAAGAGGCGAGCTTATGCAACAGTCTACGGGCAGGCAAAACTTGCAAAATAGTTTTCGTACATGGATGAGGAGTAATGCTCCCGCCCCCAAATTGTATGATAAATTAGACCGTATATATACTTTTTCTATGATACCGAATGTTATATTTTTAATCCTTTCTTTTGCAAGTTTGAGTATGCCGATGGCTTTTCAAAAGGTTTTGACAGTAGGCTTGTTTGTGTCACCTGTTGTTATTATAGTTGTAATAATTCTCGGAATATATTATAAGAATTATCTTGATAAATAATGAGAAAATTATGGACGTCAAACAATTGGAATGAATATATTTGCGAAAAATCAAGACCCGGAATTCGACTGAAATTTGATAAGAATGTTGACCCTGAAGTGAAACGTGCTTGTAAGCAATATGTTAATTGGCTACGTACGCAATACTACTTCCCAATTCGAGTGCCAATATATTTAAAATCCAGTTGTGAAATTATAAGCTGTGCCGGAGAGAAAGCCAGTGCTTCTTTTTTTGGCCCATTTGATATTAAGAACGAACCTTATATCAGAGTTGCTGTTGGCGACTATTATGATTTGCTAAATAGGAGTGGCAAAGATGATGCATTAGCTGTAATTCTTGTATCAATAACTCATGAATTAACTCATTATTTTCAATGGATAAAACATCATGATGAATGGTGTTATGCGGATGATATTTTGAATAATTATTACGAACGCCAAGCATTATATTACGCAAATGTTATTGTTTATAGCGATTATGCTAATATCGTTGATCACCCTTAACGAATAAAATAACAGAAAAATTAACACGGGGTGGCGGTTCTGTGTGACGAAAGATAGGAAAGTAAATGTTGGCATTATTGTATCGGCTAATACCGGAGGAGGAACACCATCTGCCTCACTTCCTAAATATAAAAGCAAAACTAACGCCCCGACAATTTATCATAAAAAGGGACTCCGGCACAAATTGGTGGTAGTATAGATATATGAGCATCTTTAGTACTGGAATATGTAGTCTTTCCCGATTCAACAACTAACGATGTTTATCAAGGGACAACTATTTCTACCGGTTTTGGCGTTTCATGCATTCCGGCAGAAATACATGGAGAGATAGGTTATTCGTGGGTGTATGGATTTAATATTTACGATGAAATGAATAATATTTACAATAGGATAATGGAATGGTGATGAATGTGAAGAATACTAAACTTATTTTTTGCTTCGTATTATTTGGTTTCCTAACTGTTCTTTCAGTTTTTCTTGGCGCTTTTCATACTTTTTCTTTTTGCGGATTTGCCCTTGACAGTCATAAATTATTATACGTAGGAAGAGATAATGCAATAGAGGTTTATAGCGGAACAGAGAAGATTTTTGAGATAAATCCTCAAACTTCGCGGTCATATGCTTTTACTGTAACCGATGATACCATTGTATTATCTACGGCAGAATTCGTGTATGAAATTGATTTAAAAGGTAATGTAATTAAAAAAAGTGAAGATGTTAATTCAAAAACATATACCGATATAGAGAAGTCAAAAAAACATTTCGTGACATCTGACAATGAATATTTTTTAAAAAATAATTTCGGGCGATATAAAATTATTGATAAAAACAAAAATGTTTTATATGAAACCTCTGCCAAAGAATTTACAGTTAAATTATTATTTGTCGTGTCTGTTTTTATAGAATTATTGCTTATATGTATTTTTCTTAAAAGCAACGATGTATTTAAAATAGCAGAAAGCAAGTATAAAGGTCGGTAGCAAGAGCTTGTTCCATATGAATATCCAGCTGACAAAGACTGCAAATTATCATCTACCAATCGGCGTGTTTGGCGCAGGCTTGTGGGGAGGTGTTGTGCGTGATTAAATTTACAAAAAACCTTTTATTTAATCCAGCGGAAATATGTATTTCAGGTATTAGATGTAACTTCAATAATATAGCAAAAATCTCAACTATATTTGACTTCAAATGGACTGAAGTGACGATTGATTCTGTAAAAGAAGGAAGTTCGTTATTAGAATTTGTAAAGGTTCAAGGATTGAAATACTTTATACGTCACCATTCAAGTGGTAATATAGAGATGTCTGTGGTTGTGCCAAACCCTTTATTTGAAGTTTTTTTGGATAAAGCAATTAAAGAAAATCCAGAAAATATATTTATGCTCAATTTACTTGAACCTGAAGGTAACGTATGTTTACAGCAACCTTTTGAAGAATTGGTAATTACTGGAATTACCGACGTATTTATATCCATTGCTTTAGATGAAAATGCCTTGCTGATTTGTATGAATAAATCTTTAGTTATACCTCAGGAGGTGTTCAAGAGGTTAAAGAAACTATGTTTTGACTAACATTATGCACAGCGCCGGCAAATAACACCTTTTTGGGGCAAAAGGCAACTACTGGGATAATTCCAAGTTTCTAAAGATTTCGGCAGTACTCCTGACAAGTTTTGCCTTTGCGGTATTACAACGGCGATGCTTTCGGTTTCATTTATAACGGCGAAGAATATTACTACATAAAGAATGTACAAAACGATATAGTCGCAATAGCCGATAAAAAGGGCACCGTAGTTGCAAACTATTACTACGATGCTTGGGGTAATGTAACCCAAATAACCGGCACGGCAGCCTTGAATGGAATGGGCGACGTGGCATTGTCAGGTGCCGTTACTGGCGCAATAACAGGCACTGCTGGTAGTGCGGTAAAAGACTCACAAGCAGCGAAAGCGTGGAATAGTGGCACCTTTAAATCAGGATATCAATTAATGAAATACCACTACAATAAGCACGTAGTAAGCGAAGGATTGACAAAGGGAAATAATGCGCTCGAATATACACGAGATGCAGTAAGCTTTGCCAATCGAAATTCCTCGGTATTGAAGTATACCTACAACTACAAATATGGAAATGCATCTTGGAATTTTACTTATTTGACCGGACAGGGCGGAATGTTTACATCGACTGGTAAAATTTTAATGTTTTGGTATAGGTGAATCTAATGAAAAACAAACAACACGAGTACATTTTGAAAGCGTTTATAAACTCAAGAATTCCTATGGCGATTCGTAGAAATTCTCCAGAACTTATTGCTATTGATTCTGTTGTAGGGGGGTATTGCTCTCAATTGATACATCGAGCAAAATTCATTGAACTCCCATCGAGTGAAATTATTTCTAAAACCGAAAAAGCTGCTTTTTCAGAATTGATAAATCAATCAACAGGAATGGAAAAAGATGAATTAGTGGTGTACTATCGACTTGCAATACTTGTGGAATCTATATTGATTCAATATCGCAAATAACATATGCCCGCAAGCAACGCCTTTTGGGGCAAAAGGCAACTACAGGGATATCTTGGAGCGCAGATAACCAAATTGAAAATACTGATTATATTTACTATAATATAAGTATGATTTGGCCAATTGTAGCTGTAAGCACATTGGTTGGGATAACAAATGTGCCTGAATATAGCGGTTATCCTCAATTGCAGCCACAACCGAATAATTAAAAAAGTGGTGTCATTATGTTTTATATAATAAGACTTGTTATAGCGTGTATTGCTGTTTTGCTTGCATTGCTTTTTACAAAACGTACTAAAAATGGAAAACGCATTGTTGCTATTGTACTTGTTATGGTTGCGGTTTTATATCAGCTTTCTGTTGTTTTTCCGATTGAACAAATACATAAATACGATAATGTTGAAGAGGTATTTGATTATATGTATTCTGGAAATATCTATTTTATAGAATACGGTCAGGATTCGGCATTTGTTTCATTCAGGCAGAAATCCTCTCCCAATAGGTTTAGGTCTGCAGTGATTTTGAAAAAGGACGGAAAATATATAGTCGGATTTCCTAAAAAGAACCAACGTATTTACTATTATTCAGGTTCAGGGGTTAGTGTAAGCTTTTACCACCTAAAAGATACTAACGATTATTATTTGACTATTTTCGGCAGTGTTGCTCCTGATAGTGTGTCGGATTCTGAAAATCACAAATTTAATTTTGCCAACGGCAACATATCAAGCACAACTACAGTTTATATTAAAGACATCAGTAATTATAGCTTGACTTATACCGGATTGGAGCACGAATACACGATTTCAACTTATATGGAAAATGAAAAATTATGCTTTAATGTGACAGGCGATATTAATAACAGCTCGGAATACTTAAATAATATATAAAATATAAAGCAACATAGTGGACGTTTTTCTTTGCAGAAAGGAGTTAGGCTCATATATAGTTAAATAAACATATTAAGATATAAGTATTTTAATATGTCTAATATCTAAGCTAAACGGATTCTAATTTATCAAACGCTTTCAAGTACTTTAAAAGTGCCGTGGTATTCGAGCGGCGCTGCTTGCCGGTAGACGGCATTTTGTTTCAGCAGGTAACCGTCCGAAAAGACACAGCCACGGAGGGGGACACCCCCTCCGGGTACATAACAGAACCCATCCGAGACGGGTTATTACTACCTCTAATCAAGGTACTACAACCCTGAATTGTGCAGGTTTATAAATGCTGATAGTGTTGATGTACTTGATGAAGGCCAAAATAATGTTCTTGAGAATAATTTATTTGCATATTGCCTTAATAATCCTGTAAATATGGTCGATTATGATGGAAATAGCGCAGTAGCTATAGCAGGAGGTTGTGGTTTATATGTATGGGCGTTTGCCGGGGCAAATGCATGGAATATTATTGGTCAAGTAGTACTTGTTGGAGTGGCTGTTGTAACTATTGTATTAGCAATAAAAATAGTTTACGATAAAACATCTGGGAAAAAACTACTAAAAATGGTTCACAGAAAAAAACTAATGATAAACATACAAGACCAAGGCCGGGGCGTCAAAGTGAAAAGAAAAAGATGAAACCGTCTTGGAAAAGAAGGCGGTAAAATAATATGGATATTATAAACAGCATAAAATTTTGTCGAGACAAGCGAAAGGTTGCAAGCGTATACCTCGATAAAGAGGACACATGTCATCATCTGACGGGATATATTACCGCCTGTAATGATGACGAGGTGCTGATAGCCCACATTAACACCCGTGGTGAATATGACGGATTTGTATATGAATATGCAAGCAATGTTTATCGTGTCGATTATGACGGAGAGTATGAAAATAAAATCGGAACGCTGTATAAATTAAAACATCAAAGTCACCCGCAATTTGAACCTGATGAAGAAAATATTCTCTTCTCATTGCTGAAATTTGCCGAAAACAGCAAACTTTTGGTTTCGTTGGAGGATGAAGAGAACAGCGTAACCGGTTTTTTGAAAAGCTTTTCCGACACCCAAATTGAGCTTGAAACCGTAAATGAATACGGTAAATACAGCGGTGTTACCGTAATCGATTTGGAAATGGTTGAAACCATTTCCGTTGACACCGATTACGAGCAAGACGTCAAATTGTTGGCAGATAATAGTACAGAGAACGGTTCTGGGTGTTGAAAGCCGTGCGAAACAGTTGAAGTGTGTATATTCCAACCAAAGTATTGGAAATTTTAGGAAGTGAGTAATTATGAACAAGAAAAGAGTTTATACACTGCTGATTATATTGGGTGTTTTGGTTCTTGCCGTATTATTCTATGTATCAATTCCGCATATTGTAAACGCGGCAACGCGTCCCGTTAAGTCTTTTAACAAGGAAATTACCGCTATATCTTGCGAAAGCGAGGATATTCCTTATGTTGAAGCATACGGCAATATATATAAGGGCAAAAAAGTAATTTCGCTTTTTGATTTGTGTGAAAAGAAGCATAAAACTTATTATGATACACTTTGTATTTACGATAACAGAGCTTATTTTATATGTTCCGAGTCGGATAAAACAAATAAGCAGTGGTGTATATCTTCCGTAGATTTAAAGACGCATAATATTCAGACTCATTTTGTATTTAAAAATCCTGCCGCAGCGTATGACGATTTTATGAATTTAGCAGAATACAGCAAGCGAAACGGATATTATTTTGACGGTAAAATTGTACTCAACGACTATGCTTCTGTTTGGGAATACGATTTAAAATCGGGTTCGGCAAAAGAATACGGTTATGACGATTTTGAATTTCCCGTACAGGAAATATACGGCGAGTATGCCGGCGATAATGCCATAAAGATTCATACTCCGCAATGGGAAAAGACGTTCACATTTTATGACATAAGCCAAGAAAGCACCGGAGTTTCAACCGTTTATTCTTTTAAAGACAGAAAAATCCGTGTTACCGGTTATAACTTCATAAACGATTTTTTCGCTGACAATGCCATTCAGTATATTAACGGAAAAATCTATGCGTTCGGTGAATGCACGGATGATTTAGGCGGTGCATATGCTGTTCTTTTGGAATATGATTTACAGCAAAACAAATGGTTGTATGTAACATCCATTTACACGTATAGTCCGGCTTCAAAAGCCTATATCATTCCGTCGGCAAGTTAAAAGTAGTACAAAGTTAGCACGTAACCGCCAATGCCAACTAACGGAGATGTTTAACAACATTTGTGCTGATATGTAGAATGTACAAAACGATATAGTCGCAATAGCTGATAAAAACGGAGATATAGTTGCAAACTGTTACTACGACGCTTGGGATAACGTAATTCAAATAACCGGTAACACCGCCTTGGCTCAAACGAACCCTCTGCGGTACAGAAGCTACTATTATGACAGCGAGACGGGATATTACCACCTCAAATCACGCTATTATTCTCCCGAAGTCGGACGGTGGATTAGCCCTGAACCTAATGTTGATTATGGTGAATTTGACGAAGGTTCTGAAATCCTTGGATACAATGTGTATGCTTATTGTTTCAACAATCCCGTTAACAATTTTGACCCCAAGGAGAGTTTGTAATATCTACAGCTGTTCTAATTGGAATTGGTATTGGCGCATTGATTGGTGGCGGTGCAGTAGGCGGCAGAACTACTGAAGTTCTCAAGGATGTCGGCTCAAATGTACTTGGTAAAGTCGGTAAAAAGCTGGTTGAAGACGGCGTTGATATGGCGCTTGATCTTACACAGACGGCTACTGAAAACGGTGGATTAACAGGCAAAGATGTTCTGTTCAGTGCTGTAACAAGCTTCGACGGAGATTTAGTCGGTGCTGCAAAGACCAACTCTACTGCAAGAAATCAGCTTATTGATGGCGCTACGGATAACAGAGCTATTAAAGATGCTGTTGGAGATAGTTTAACTGATAATAATACATCTAAAAAAGCATTAAATAGTTTTGATGATAGAGGATATAAACCAAAACCTGGTGAACGAACATTAGATGGATATGTTAAAAATAGTGTTAGTACAGATGCTGAATTAAGTTTATCAACAAATTCATCTGGATTTAATAATCATGATGGTATTACAGGAGGAGAATTCAAAAGATTTGGTTCGGAAGAACATGCAGGATTATCTCCACATGTCCATCAACCCATTAGAAATGAAGCACCTAATGGTAATATTTACGGAAGTGTTGGTAGTAAAACATCTAATGGTGGCGTTACTTCTCCAACTGAAAAAGATGTAAAGCAATTGTATCAATATTTAAATAATGGTAAGTATCAGTAAGGAGAATGATTATGAATAACATTCATGAAAAATTATTTAAAGAAATTAAAATGATTCAGGAAGAAGTTGTTTATACAGCATTAATCGAAAATCCTGATTTAAAAGACTTACTTTTTGATATAACATATGATACAATTTTTAAATTACTTGAAGTTTTTGATGGATATAGAAATACTGAATTGAATTTAGACATTATTGATAAGAAAAATAAAAATTCAATAAATATAAATCGTAATTTACACGATTTATGTTCAAAATATCTTCATGACAAAGGTGAATAGAATTTAGTTTGACACAGAAAAACAATTTCTAATGTTAACAAATGAAGCAGAGTGGGCAACCACACCATTATTCGGGCAATCCGGCGGTGGTGTACAGTGGTGGATATCTATATTAGGATTGGAGGATAATGTGATGAAGAAAAATAACTTATTTATTTACTTGTTGGTTGACATATTGGATTGCGCGGAAAAAGAAAAAATGCAATACTTGATGGGAAAGAGTCATTGTGGAATTTAGAACAAATACAAAAAGTCATCGTTCCTGAAATAAGCGAATTGCTATCGTATGCAAATAAAGGTAAAATTTATTTCAAGTATGGAAAGAAACAAAGACGTTTGGAATCATCATATTTGATAACAGATTCACTAAATGATTTGTCTCATACCGCTTTAGGAGAGTGTGTTTTGAGATTACAAAATCTTTATGGCACTTTATGAGATGTTATATCGCATACTTCCATTCCACTCTCCTCATAAAAATGGTCCTCACCAGCAATGGCACTGGCAGCGGAACACATGGAATCCAAAAACAGGTGGAATTACAGGACATTTAATTCACTGGACACTATTTGGGAGGAGATTTTGATGAAATTTGCATATGATAAAAGTAAGGCACAGCATATCATAAATCATGAAGATATAATGCTTAAAACATATTCTAAGATTATTAGTACCTATACATCATTGTTTGAACAATACGATTGTTCTCTTAAAGTTAGACTTTTTTGGATTGATTTTTCTACCGAGAGGCGTTCTAACCGTTGTTTGCCGTTTCGTATTGGTTATGCGTGTTATGTATGTTGTGAAGTTCAGAGAGACGGCAAAGAAGTACAAGTAAAAAGTGCTGATGGCGAAGCAGATTACTATTTATTATCAGCTACATGGATGGTGTCATCAATAGAAAGGAGCTTTTTAAAAGCAAAAGCATCACTATATTCAGACACTGATGATATTGAAAACGACATGAAAGAATTGTTTCGGTTGTTATCGAATGACCAATAGAATATGCTATTGTATATACTGGAACTACAGAAATTAAGTGGGATGATAAAACCACGGAAACAATATATACCGATGTAGGTTTTAGTGGATATGCGCTTTTAGCCCTTGCCTATTATCTAACCTCAGGTGAGCCAGCCCAAGCTCCGGAAACGTTTCCACAACCGGTGCCGGCACAGTAAGAAAGGAGAAAAAATGTTGTATGGAATGTTCAGATTAGGCATTGGGTTCATAATTGCTATTGTTCTCTTTGTCCTTATTAAATATACTAAAACAATAGATAAGCGTAAATGTTGTATTGCAGCATTTATAGCTGTTTCAATAACTGTCAGCTTGTTGTACCTGATTCCGTTTGAAAACGCATTTATTACCTTTTCTACTCCTGAGAAAGCATTTCACTATACAAACTCTTGGGATATAGACGATATAGTCAGCGGAACGGAAACAAGCTTTGTGATTGCAAGCAAAAACAATGTGAATACTTATAAAATTGTCCCTAAAACGCAAAAAGGCTGGAAAATTAGCAGTGCATTGGCAACAAAAGATATGTTTCAGTATTTTTGCAACGGAATATCTATTCATATATACAGATATAAAAACTCTTCGGATTATTATATCGCGGTGTTTGATACTGATGGAGGTCAAATCAATATAACTGACAATCGTGGTTCCAACTTCATCTCCGTAATACAGAATCAGTCAGCAGATATTGAACCGGTTTATCATTACTATGCTTGCATAAATAATATGGATAGCGAATATGTTATTGCCCTTAATGGCGAAGATATAAAGCTGCCAATAACAAAATATAGCTGATACTTGCGGCCTTTGGGGCCAAGTGAATTATTTTTAACCATGTAAAGCACTCTCTACTTTTTTATGAAAGTGGAGGGTGCTTTTTTGCATTTAAGGGCAAATCAGACGTTTTTTGTAAAAAGCAATCCGTGTTGTATTTGTTCATGCGAAAACTTTTGCCCTATAAAATACAAGGACACGTGTAAGATTTGGGTTAACCTGAAATCTGCATTAGTAGATGTGAAAGAGGTGTAAAGAATGTCGTTTGATATATCAAAAATAGATACGCAAGATGTTGTAAATGCTAATAAAATGTTACGATCAGCACACTTTAGATGTTTATTAACAACATTTGTGCGATACGTAACATTTTTGTCGTTCGTAATATAATATACCCCTCTTGATGTAGGTTGCACATCAGGAGGGGCGCTTTTATGCTATAACTAATAGTGTTATATATTGGTACAAATATAGTGCTATTAAGCTGATAGAATACATGTTTAAATGAAAACAGCTTAACATAACCACTTAACCGAAAGAAAAAATCAAAAAAACAAACCCGACATACGAGCCGATTTTATTTCTAATTTCTCATTTAAAATTGTATAAGTCTGGTATGATTTTTACTGTAATATCCCTGATTTACTGTAATTATGGAGTGAACAAGAGTGAATGTGAGGGATAGAAAGGGTGAAATTATCTAAAAAACCCTTGATACGCCTATATTCACGCTTGTTCTTCGCAGTTCACGGTTGCAGCCGCGAAGCGATGGTGCGGATAACAGGACTTGAACCTGCACGCTTTTCGGCACAAGATCCTAAATCTTGCGTGTCTGCCAATTTCACCATATCCGCAAATTTCCGTTATTATACCAAATGTTTTTTTCAATATCAATAGACAAATTAGACATTTTGTTATATAATAATTATCAATTATTGTACAAAAGGGAGTTGTAGCAATGAGAAGCATTTTCACCGACAAGGTTTCAGACACGATGCCGCTGCCGGAATATCCGCGCCCTCAGCTTGTGCGCGACGGATGGCAAAATCTTAACGGCCTTTATGATTATAAAATATCAGACAGCAGTGAGAAAAAGCCGAATGATATTGACGGAAAGATTTTAGTTCCATTTGCTCCCGAGTGTTTTTTGTCAAAGGTCGAAAAGGGATTAAAGCCCACCGAAAGACTTTGGTATTTTAAAAAATTTTCATTAAACGACAATTTGAAAGGAAAGAGTATTCTTTTGCATTTCGGAGCAGTTGATTGGGAATGCAAAGTATATATTAACGACACCTTTGTAGGTTCACATATCGGCGGTTATTGCGCGTTTACTTTTGATATTACCGACTTTTTACGTGACGGTGAAAATGAACTTTCCGTTTGTGTATTTGACCCGACGGATTCTGGTTGGCAGCAACGAGGAAAACAGGTTAACAAGACGCACGGCTTTTGGTATACGGCTACATCCGGTATTTGGCAGACAGTTTGGCTGGAGGCGGTTGACAGCTGTTATATCAGAAAGCTTGATGTTGTTCCCGATATTGATAACAATCTTATATCAATCGATATAGACTTATCCGCCGAAATGAAAGGCGTTAAAATTAAAGCCCAAATAATGGACGGCGACAGCGTTTTAGCCGAGAAAACAGTTAAGCAGCATGACGAAATCAAGCTTAAAAAGTACGAATATTGGTCGCCCGAAAATCCCAAACTTTATGATTTGTTTATTACCGTTTCCGTTGGAGATAAAGCGGTGGATTCTGTTAAAAGCTATTTCGGCATGAGAAAGTTCTCGATAGGGCGCGACAAAAAGGGAATAACACGTCTTTTCCTTAACAATGAACCGTATTTCCAAAAGGGACTTTTGGATCAGGGCTATTGGTGCGACGGAGGACTTACGGCGCCTACGGATGAGGCTATGATATTTGATATTTCTGAAATGAAACGTCTCGGATTTAATATGTTGAGAAAACATATTAAGGTTGAGCCGATGCGTTGGTATTATCATTGCGACAGACTCGGCATGCTTGTTTGGCAGGATATGGTAAGCGGCGGAGCGTACATCGGAGATTTCTACGCGGGAGTTTTACCTAATGTAGGTATTTATAAACTCAAGGATAACAAATACAACAGATTCAGCCGCGGCGATAAAAAATGGCGTCGCAACTACTATGAAGAGCTTGAAGAAATGATAAAACAGCTTTACAGCGTCACGTCAATTTACTGCTGGGTTCCGTTTAATGAGGCATGGGGGCAGTTTGATGCTTTGAAAGTCTGCGATTTTGTCAGAAACCTTGACAGCCATCGTGTTATTGACCACGCAAGCGGTTGGTATGATCAGGGAGGCGGAGATATTGACAGTATGCATAAATATATCCTCCCGATTCATCTGAGAAAATCAAAGAAGCGTGCTTTTGTCGTTACTGAATTCGGTGGCTATTCGAATATAGTTCGTGGCCATACTTGGAATGAGAAAAAAGCATTCGGATATCTTATGTTTAAATCCAAAGAAAGTCTTACAAAGGCCTATAAAAAGCTGCTGGATAAGCAAATTATCACGATAATAGATAAGGGCTTATCCGGTACCGTTTATACTCAAGTTAGCGATGTTGAAAATGAAGTTAACGGAATTTATACATATGACAGAGCAGTTTTAAAAATTGATGAGAATGTTTTGAAGGACATTAACAGTCAGTTAAGATATTGAGAGGATATATATGGCGGCGATAAACAATCAAAAACTTAAGCTTCTTTATATATTAAAGTTTTTACAAGAGAATACAGATGAGAACCACATTGCGCATGCCGAGGATATAAAGCTTTACTTGTTAAATCACGGTATTGCCGCAGAGCGAAAATCAATATACAGCGATATTTCAATCCTTATTGATTTTGGATATGATATAATTAAGAGTAACGGTTCCGGCGGCGGCTACTTCCTTGCAAGTCGTGACTTTGAGCTTGCCGAGCTGAGACTGTTAAGTGATGCGGTTCAAGCTGCAAATTTTATTTCTGCTAAAAAAACAAAACAGCTTCTGAATAAGATATTTACTCTTACAAGCGCAGAGCAGGCAAAAAAAATCAAATCCCAGGTCTATGTTGATAATAGGCCGAAATGTAAAAATGAAGAGCTGTATTATACAATTGATAAGCTTGACCGTGCTATAAACGATAACCGTAAAGTAAAAATAATATATCGCAGACGTATATTATCGGACAATCCTGACCAAGCTTATGAGGAAAAAGAGCATATAATAAGTCCTTATTCTTTAATTTGGTCAAGTGACCACTATTATCTCGTCGGTAACAAAGAAAAATACGATAATCTTATGATCATGAGAATTGACAGAATCAAACATACAGAGATTATTGACGATTCTTTTTCCCGACCGTTTTCGGAAGTGTCTCCTTACAAATTCAGTTTTGATTCCGCCGATTATGCAAGCAAGCACTTCGGTATGTTTTCCGGCGAACCTAAGCCGATTTCTTTATTGTGCAGTAATGAAATTGTCGAAAATGTGCTTGACAGGTTCGGAGAGGATGCTAATATACACAAAAACGGTCAGTCAAAATTTGATTTAAATGCCAATTCAGCCGTAAATGACGGATTAGTTTCATGGATTATTCAATTCGGAGGAAAAATTCAAGTAACCTCTCCAAATGAGCTGAAAAATATGGTGCTTAAAAGGGCGGAAGAAATCAAGTCTGCATATACAATTTGATTGTTGTGCAAAATTTACAAAAAACAAACAATATTTTCCGTCCATTATCCATAGCGATACTTGAAAAAAATCTAAGTTTGTTATAGAATAAACAAGATAAAAAATGTTAATTACCAACCGAAAGGATGTAAAAAATGAGTAGTGCTTTAAACAAAATGACAGTCGAAGATTTCGATGTCAAAGGTAAGAGAGTTCTCGTTCGTTGCGACTTTAACGTTAAAATGGAAAACGGCGTTATAACAAGCGACAAGAGAATAGTAGCTTCTCTTCCCACAATTCAGTATCTTATAAAGAACGGAGCCAAGGTTATCCTTTGCTCTCATCTCGGTAGACCGAAAGGACAGGTAAATCCCGAGTTTTCTATGAAGCCCGTTGCAGCTCGTCTCTCTGAGCTTCTCGGTCTGAAAGTTAAAATGGCTGACGATGTTGTCGGCCCGAGCGCTCATGCACTTGCCGACTCGCTTAAAGACGGCGAAGTAATGCTTCTTGAAAATGTTCGTTTTGAACCCGGCGAAACTAAAAATGATCCCGAGCTTTCAAAGGCATTTGCATCTCTTGCAGATCTTTATGTAAATGATGCTTTCGGTTCTGCGCACAGAGCTCATTCTTCAACTGCCGGCGTTGCCGCATATCTTCCCGCAGCATGCGGATATCTTATTCAGAAAGAAATTAAGTTTATCGGCGGAGCTTTGGAAAATCCGAAGAGACCGCTTGTTGCAATTCTCGGCGGAGCAAAGGTTTCTGATAAAATCGGCGTAATCACAAATTTAATTGACAAGTGTGATACTCTTATCATCGGCGGCGGTATGGCTTATACATTTATGAAAGCTCTCGGCCACAGTATAGGTGATTCTCTTCTCGAGGCTGATAAAGTTGACCTTGCTAAGGAAATGATGGATAAGGCTAAAGCTAAAGGTATTAAATTCCTTATTCCCGTTGATAATAAGGTGGGTAAAGAGTATAAACCCGATACCGAAGCAATGGTTGTTAGTTCCGACGAAATTCCCGACGGTTGGATGGGACTTGACATAGGACCTAAGACTCAGCAGCTCTTTGCCGACGCTGTTAAAGATGCCGGTACCGTAATTTGGAACGGACCTATGGGCGTTTCCGAGTGGGACAACTTTGCAGCCGGAACAATAGCGGTTGCTACCGCCATTGCTGACAGTGATGCCATTTCGATTATAGGTGGCGGAGACTCTGCGGCAGCTATACAGAAGCTTGGCTTTGCTGACAAGATGTCTCATATATCGACCGGTGGCGGTGCTTCGCTTGAATATCTCGAAGGCAAAGAACTTCCCGGTATTGCAGCCCTTAATGACAAAAAATAATAAAAATACAGGTGGGTATTTTTACTCACCTGTTAATTATGATAAAGGAGTAATAATTATGAATAAAGCACTTCGTAAAGCTGTTATCGCAGGTAACTGGAAAATGAACAAGACTCCGAGTGAAGCTAAGGCTCTTATTGAGGAGATGAAGCCGCTTGTAAAAAATGCAGATTGTGATGTTGTTCTCTGCGTACCTTATATTGATATCCCCGCCGCTGTTGAGGCCGCTAAAGGTTCCAATATAAAAATCGGTGCGGAAAATATTCACTTTAAGGCTTCGGGCGCATTTACCGGCGAGGTTTCGGCAGACATGCTCAAGGAAGCAGGAGTTGAATACGTTATTGTCGGTCACTCGGAGAGAAGAACATACTTCGGTGAAACCGACCAGACCGTTAACCTTCGTGCTCTTGCAGCTTTGAACGCAGGCTTTAAGACTATTATTTGTGTCGGCGAAACACTTGAGCAGAGAGAACTTGGTTATACTGAAACTCTTTTGAAATACCAGACTAAGATGGCACTTACAAATGTAACAAAGGAACAGCTTGCAAATGTCATAATCGCTTATGAGCCTGTTTGGGCAATCGGTACCGGCGTAACAGCCACATCCGACCAGGCTGATGAGGGTAACGGCTTTGTAAGAGCTGCTATCGAGGAAGCCTACGGTAAAGATGCTGCAGAGAGCGTAACAGTTCAGTACGGCGGTTCAATGAATGCGAAAAATGCCGAAGAACTTCTTTCTAAAGTAAATGTTGACGGCGGACTTATCGGTGGCGCGTCTCTTAAAGCCCAGGATTTCTCCGTAATAGTTGCCGCTGCTTCTAAATAATGATTGAATAGTTAGATAAGGTGATTTGAATGAAAAAACCTGTTGTTTTATGTATAATGGACGGCTTCGGCCACAACCCGTCCGATTACGGCAATGCGATAAAAGCTGCTAATACTCCGCGGTTAGATGAATTTATGAAGAATGATCCCATGACATATATCGGGGCTTCAGGAATGGATGTAGGCCTTCCGGACGGTCAAATGGGTAACAGCGAGGTAGGTCATACAAATATCGGTGCCGGCAGAGTTGTTTATCAGGAACTCACAAGAATTACTAAGGCAATAACCGACGGTGATTTCTTTAATAATTCGGCATTTATGGGTGCGGTTGAAAATTGCAAAAAATACGGTACGGCTCTCCACTTGATAGGCCTTTTATCCGACGGCGGCGTACACAGCCACAATACTCATCTTTATGCCTTACTGGAACTCGCTAAACGTAACGGCATTAAGGACGTTTATGTTCATTGTCTTCTTGACGGTCGTGACGTACCGCCGGCATCCGGCGTTGAGTATATAAAAGAGCTTGAAGATAAAATGAGCGAAATCGGTGTTGGCAAAATTGCTACCTTAATGGGCAGATTTTATGCTATGGACCGTGACAATATGTGGGACAGAGTCGGAATGGCATACAGGGCTGTGGTCAACGGTGAAGGCGTACACAATTCAAACGCCGTTGATGCAGTCGAAAAGTCTTATGAGACAATCGATGGTGACGGCAAGCATCTTACAGACGAATTTGTTATGCCCACAGTATGCTCCGAAGACGGCAAAATTAAAGAAAATGATTCTGTGGTATTCTTTAATTTCCGTCCGGACCGTGCAAGAGAAATAACAAGAGCTTTTGTGGATCCTGAATTTAAGGGATTCGAAAGGAAGTATTTCCCTCTTTATTATGTTTGCATGACTCAGTATGATGAGACTATGCCGAATGTTAAGGTCGCTTTTGCACCTGAGGCTCTTAAAAATACTATGGGAGAATATCTTTCTTCTCTCGGCAAAACACAGCTTCGTATAGCTGAGACACAAAAATATGCGCACGTTACATTTTTCTTTAACGGCGGAGAAGAAAAAGTATATCCGGGCGAAGACAGAGTCCTTATCGACTCACCCAAAATTTCAACATTTGACTTGAAGCCTGAGATGAGTGCTTATGAGGTCTGCGACGCCGCTTGTGAGAGAATACTCAGCGGAAAATACGATGTTGTAATTCTTAACTACGCTAACTGTGATATGGTGGGGCACACAGGTGTTTTCCCTGCGGCGGTAAAAGCTGTTGAAACTGTTGATGAATGCGTCGGTAAGCTTGTTGATGCAGTCAATAAGATGGGCGGCGTTACACTTATAACCGCGGACCACGGTAATGCAGATAAAATGTATGCTGAGGACGGAACACCGTTTACTGCCCACACAACCAATCCCGTTCCGTTGATTGTAGTAGGTTATGATTGCAAGCTCAAACAAAATGGCGGCAGACTCTGCGACCTTGCGCCTACAATGCTTGACATTATGGGACTTGCAAAACCTGCTGAGATGACAGGTGTTTCTCTTATTGAAAAGTAATAAGCTTCACCATTAGTGTTGCTGTAATTACACTAACCATATTGGCACACAGCGAAACAAAAGCTGTGTGCCTTATCTTTTTTATACCTATTGCTCCGTAATAAACGGTTATTACATAAAAAGTGGTTTCCGTCGATGCCATTACAGCGGAAGCACATCTGCCTATAAATGAGTCGCAACCATAGTCTTTGAGCAGATTTTCAAATATGCTTAGTGACCCGCTGCCCGACAGCGGAGTTAGTGTTATCAGAGGTATCAGTTCGGCAGGAATACCGATATTTGTAAAAACAGGCGTTATAAGTTTTGTGAAGTAATCGCAGAGACCCGATTTTGTAAACATATTTACTGCCAGCATCATTGCCGTAATCGCCGGGAAGATGGCCAATCCGGTTTTGAGTCCTGACAGCACGCCATCGGTAAAATCCTGAAAGACGTTTCTCTTTTTCAAGAGCGAATAACATACTGTCCCTGCAATGAAAATAATGAATATGTAAGCACCTATTTTATTCATATTTTTTACCACCGAGCATCTTTGTCAAAATAATACCTGTTGCGACCGATGCAAATGAGGCTACGAGCGAAGCCGCCACAAAGTCCAAGGGATTTGCGGCACCGTTATTTTGCCTTACAGCTGCTATTGTAGACGGAAACACCTTTAAAGCGGTTGAGTTTAAGACTACAAACATAACCATATTGTTTGTGGCTGTATATCCGTTAGGTCTGTCTTTTGCAAACTCTTTCATAACCAATATACCAAGCGGAGTCGAGGCATTTCCAAGTCCTAACAGTCCTGCTGCCATGCTGAGACTTATTGCGTCAAAAAGTTTGCTTTTGGGTTTTACATCTTTAAATAAAAGCTTAATAATAGGGGACAGGGCCTTTGAAAATAATTTATTTAAGCCTGATTTTTCTATAATATTCATAATGCCACCCCAAAAGCAAAATACCCCTAATACAGATAGCAAAAATTCAACCGATTGTTTGCCGGATGCAATAATAGCACTTGATAAGCTCTCTGTACTGCCACAAATAAATGAAAATATTACGCTTAGAAGAATTATGGCACACCATATATAATTCATCACTTCTATCACCGATACCATGTATATTCATATGAAATGATAAATAGATATTGCATTTTCGTTGACATAATAATTTTAAAATGCTATATTATGTCAAAAGGAAGTTCCGAATGTTGCTTTTTGTTGAATGTTAGGAGTGAATATTATGAAATCTACGGGCATGGTCCGTGGAATTGATAAAATGGGCAGGGTGGTACTGCCGACCGAGACCCGTAAGCTTTTGAACCTCGTAGCAGGTAAAAGTGCCGTAGAGATATATACTGATGACGACTCCATCGTTTTAAAAAAATATGTTCCGGCGTGTATTTTTTGCGATAGTGTAGATGATATTGTAGAGTATAAAGGAAATAAAATTTGTAAGCAGTGTATTGAAAAACTAAATGCACTTGCAGAAGAATAAAATGCGTGTTTTTATTGATGCCGACGGATGTCCTGTCACCGAATCAGCCATTAATTTTGCCAAACAACACAATATAGAGTGCTATGTTGTATGTGATACTTCTCATGAATTTTCGTTTAATTATGCAAGTGTTATTACAGTTTCAAAAGGCAAAGACAGTGCAGATTACAAAATAGTCAATCTTATATCACCCGGCGATATTGTGGTAACGCAGGATTATGGTCTTGCTGCTATGTGCCTTGCAAAGAATGCAAGGGCTATAAATCAAAACGGTTTGATTTATACTGACAATAACATTGACTTTCTTTTGCAGTCAAGGCATATTTCTCGTGAAATTCGTATGTCTGGCGGCAGAACAAAAGGACCGCATAAACGAAAAGATTTTCAAAATGAAGATTTTTTAAGGTCTCTTAAAAGTTTAATTGAGAATAAATAAAAAACGATATCGAAGATTTAACTTCGATATCGTTTTTTTGTATTGATTGTAATTAAAGGTTACTTACATGATAACTGAGAGTCATAAGGCTGTCGGAAAGATGTACATTTTCAACTGCAACATTTGGGTAATCCGAAGCAATATCATAATGACTGAAATTCCAAAATCCTTTTACACCGAGCTTAACAAGCTCATCAACAATTTCTTTTGCATTATCGCTTGGTATGCAAAGCACTGCAACGGCAGGGGAGTTGTCGCGACAAAAATCATACAGACCGTTAATATGTCTTACGGGTATGTTACGTACAAGCTTGCCTGCAAGTGCTTCGTTTTTATCAAAAATACCTATGAGGTTAAATCCGCGTGCTTCAAAAGACATATGAGAAGCTATGGCATGACCGAGATTTCCTGCACCTATTAGTATAGTCTTAAGGTGATTGTTGACACCGAGTATAGAACCTATTTCTTTGTACAGCTGTTCAACATTATATCCGTATCCTTGCTGACCGAAGCCACCGAAGCAATTAAGATCCTGGCGAATTTGTGAAGCGGTAAAACCCATTCTTTTTGATAACTCACCGGATGATATACGAACTGTTCCGTTCTTTTTTATTTCACCTAAAAAGCGATAATATCTCGGAAGTCTTTTAACGACAGATAACGATACCGAATCATTTTTTGCCATTACTCAGTTCACCTCACTTTGAAAGCTTTTGAACGGTTTCCATTACATAATCGCCGAATTCGCTGCACGTTGCACCGTCTTCTCGTCCGGTAATTACATATTTTTTATCGGTGAACATACAGTAATCCAGAGCCTTTTCAAGAAGATCTGCTTTGTCTTGTTTACCGATGTGCGACAGAAGCATAACTGTAGCACGGAGCATGGAGCAAGGATCAGCATATTGACCTCTTCCTTCGGAAATCATACGCGGAGCAGAACCGTGTATGGCTTCGAACATTGCATATCTTTTTCCGAGATTAGCACTTCCTGCCGTGCCGACGCCGCCTTGGAATTCGGCAGCTTCGTCAGTTATAATATCGCCGTATAGATTCGGGAGAACAAAAACTTTAAAGTCTTTGCGGCGCTTTTCATCAATAAGCTTTGCTGTGGTTATGTCGATATACCATTCATCAGTAGTGATTTCAGGGTACTCCTTGCCGATATTTTTGCATATGTTGAGGAATTTACCGTCTGTCGTTTTAATAACATTAGCTTTGTTGATAATTGATACGCGATCTTTGTGATTCTTACGAGCATACTCATACGCCATTTTGGCAATTCTTTCCGAACCTTCACTTGTTGCTACAACAAAATCAAATGCAAGATCGTCGTCAACATTTATGCCCTTTGAACCTACGGCATAAGCACCCTCGGTATTTTCACGGAAAAATGTCCAATCTATTCCTTTTTCAGGAACTTTTACAGGGCGAACATTTGCAAATAAATCAAGAGATTTTCTCATGGCAACATTGGCACTTTCGATGTTTGGCATACCGCTGCCTGCTTGCGGTGTCGTTGTTGGGCCTTTTAAAATAACATGACATGATTTAAGCTCTTCCAGAACATCGTCGGGAATAGCCTGCATATGGGCAATTCTGTTCTCGATTGTAAGTCCGTCAATGACTTTAAACTCAACTTTTCCGGCTTTAACATCGTCTTCAAGCATATACTCAAGAACTCGTGCCGATTCTTTTGTTATAATCGGTCCAATGCCGTCTCCGCCGCAAACGCCGATAACTATTTTATCAAGTTTATCATAGTCAATACTGTCCTTTTGAGCTTTAATTCTGTCTGAACGTTCCGATTGCTCGCGAACGAGTGCTTCAAACTTTTTTAAAGCTTCCTGCAAATTTTTTTCAGTCATTTTTATCCTCCTTTTATAATGATTCTCTTGTATAGTTGAGAAGACCGCCCGCAAGGATAATATCCTTTTGGCGTGTTGACAAATCATATTTAAGCTCGAACTCTTCGCCGGTTGTTTCGTTGAGCAACATCACGGGTTTGTCTGAGAGTATCTCGTCTTTTACGTTTTTAAGACCGAGAAGGTCGCCCTCGGAAATCTTGTCATAATCATCGGGGTTTTTAAAGTTGAGAGGCAATATACCGGCATTAATAAGATTTGCACAGTGAATTCTTGCAAATGATTTTGTGATAACTGCCTTTATACCGAGATAAAGCGGAACCAAAGCCGCATGTTCACGAGAAGAGCCCTGACCGTAGTTGGCGCCGCCGATTATAATTCCTTTGCCTTCTTTTTTACATCTGTCGGGGAATTCCTTGTCGCACACTCCGAAGCAGAACTGCGAAAGGTAAGGTATATTTGAGCGATAGGGTAGTATCTTGGCACCTGCCGGCATAATATGATCGGTGGTTATATCATCTCCGACTTTGAGAAGTGCTTTAGCTTCAATGTTCTCCGGTAATTTTTCGGTTTTTGGGAACGGTTTGATGTTTGGACCGTAAATAACCTCAACCTTGTCTGCGTCTTCTTCTGAAGCGGGCATTTCTATCATATTGTCATTAACAATAAATCTGTCGGGCATAAGGATGTGTAGCGGTTCTCCGTTTTCTCTCGGATCGGTCAATACACCGGTGATTGCCGATACAGCGGCAGTCTCGGGGCTTACAAGGTATATTCCTGCGTCTGCGGTTCCGGAACGTCCCTCAAAGTTTCTGTTGAACGTTCTGAGAGAAATGCCTTTTGAATTAGGCGACTGACCCATACCTATACATGGTCCGCAAGCGCTTTCGAGAATTCTGGCACCCGCATTTATCATATCCGAGAGTGCTCCGTTGAGTGCAAGCATATTAAGCACTTGCTTTGAACCCGGAGCGATGCTCAGGCTGACGTTTTCGGCAACGGTATGTCCCTTTAATATAGCCGCGACTTTCAGCATATCCATTAAAGAGGAATTTGTGCATGAGCCTATGCATACCTGGTCAATTTTAATTTTGCCTATTTCAGAAACTTTTTTTACTTTATCGGGCATATGCGGCATAGCTGCAAGAGGCTCAAGAGAAGAAAGGTCTATTTCAATAAATTCGTCGTATACCGCATCGCTGTCGGCAGAAAGCTCTGTCCAATCATCAACTCTGCCTTGTGCTTCAAGAAACGCCTTGGTTATTTCATCTGACGGGAAAACCGACGTTGTTGCTCCAAGCTCAGCACCCATATTAGTTATAGTTGCTCTCTCCGGAACAGATAAAGTTTTAACGCCTTCGCCTGTATACTCGATTATTTTGCCTACACCGCCCTTAACAGTCATTCTTCTGAGGACTTCAAGAATTACGTCTTTGGCCGTAACATAAGGGCTGAGTTTCCCGGTAAGATGTACATTGACGATTTTCGGCATGGTAATATAGTATGTGCCGCCGCCCATTGCAACAGCTACGTCAAGTCCGCCTGCACCCATAGCGAGCATACCTATACCGCCGCCTGTGGGTGTGTGGCTGTCAGAGCCAATAAGCGTTTTTCCGGGTTTGCCGAAACGTTCTAAGTGTACTTGATGGCAAATACCGTTTCCCGGACGAGAAAATCTAATTCCGCGTTTCTTTGCAACACTGCCTATAAAACGATGGTCATCTGCATTCTCAAATCCTGTCTGCAAGGTATTATGGTCAACATAAGCAACCGAAAGCTCTGTTTTAACTCTTTTAATGCCCATGGCTTCAAATTCAAGATATGCCATAGTGCCGGTTGCATCCTGAGTAAGAGTCTGGTCTATTTTGAGACCGACCTCACTGCCGACTTTCATTTCTCCGCTGACAAGATGTGACTTAATAAGCTTTTGAGCTACTGTGTAACCCATATAGATCGCTCCTAACTTTTTCACATTTTTAACAATCTTATTTTAATCCATATAAAATACTTTGTCAATGAATTATCAAGTGAATTTTCATCATATAACCTGATTTTCTTTAATAATAGGGAAATAGAGATTATATCATAGCAAGTCTGCATAAATATAAGAGGTTTATGTGTACCGCTTTGCGCTTGAAAACGAAATAACCTAAAAAAAGCAAAAAAATAAAGCTTACCGCTTAAAAAGGCGGTAAACAATATTTTTTTGCCCAGAAAATATTTGATCCCCTCAATAAATTAAATTATATACGTCATAATGGAAAAAGTCAATAAAAATTTTAAAAAAGTTTAAATTCTTTTATAAATTAAATGAATTTTTGATTCGAATTTGAGAAAAAGTAAAAAACAAGTGCTTTTTTACACTAATGGCAATAACAGTATTTTAAATATCAACATGGAACAGCTATTGCTATAAAAAAACATTTGTGCTAAAATAACTACAGTTATAAAATGAGTTATTATGGGCATAATGATATTTGACTTTATATGGGGGTATTGTTATGACTTATAGTAATTTGATTGAACCTATTTCTCCAAAGGAATCTCCCGCGGAATTTCCGGATGCTTCGGTAGACGGAGATGACAATACGGACGGCGATATAAAACAGATTGTTGAGACGGGTTCGGTTACTGTTTCCAAAGACGGTCATTATATTCATTGCCTTACTGTGATAGGGCAGATTGAAGGGCATTTTATATTGCCGCCGCAAAACAAAACAACAAAATATGAGCACGTTATACCTCAGCTTGTTGCTATAGAAGAAAGTAGAGATATAGAAGGTCTGATTATAATTTTGAATACCGTCGGCGGAGACATTGAAGCCGGGCTTGCACTTGCGGAACTTTTAAGCGGTATGAGAAAACCTACTGTATCGCTTGTTCTCGGCGGCGGGCATTCAATCGGCGTGCCGTTGGCGGTTTCCGCAAAAAAGTCTTTTATTGTGCCGTCGGCAACAATGACTGTGCATCCGGTGCGAATGAACGGGCTTGTACTCGGCGTTCCTCAAACATTGTCTTATTTTGATAAGATGCAGGAAAGAATAGTAAGATTTGTTGCAGATAATTCTTCGATGAAATCAGAAAGATTCAGAGAACTTATGACTGCAACCGGAGAACTCGTTATGGATGTCGGTACGGTTCTTGACGGAGAAAGTGCTGTAAAAGAAGGCCTTATTGATAGTCTCGGCGGTTTATCCGATGCGCTTGATTGCCTTTACGGTATGATAACAAAGGAGAATAGGTAGTGGTTCTTTATTCTGTGATTTCGCCATATGAGATTTTTCCTTTTACGGCGCCGGAAAATTCAGTAAAGTCTATTGACGGTGGTTATGTGGAATATAGGAATATTAACGGAGAATGTACAGCAGTTTCTTTGCGTTCTACAAATCCGTATGATTATATATCTTCAAAATATTTTAATCCAAAAATTCATTATCGGAGGATATTATGAGTGTTTTAAAAGCTATTATTTTGGGCATAGTGCAGGGTGTTACCGAATTTCTACCGGTTTCGAGCAGCGGACATTTATCACTCTTTCATTATCTGTTGGGAACCACAAGCGATACGTCACTTTTGTTTGATGTAATGCTTCACTTGGGAACTTTAATCGCAGTCTTTATTGTTTATTACAAAACTATTTGGGCTCTTGTTATTGAGTTCTTTAAACTAATCAAGGACATTTTTACAGGTAAATTTAAATTTAAGGAAATTACCGGAACAAGAAAAATGCTGATCATGTTTGTGTTTTCGTGTATTCCGTTGCTATTCTTGCTTATACCTGTGGGCGGCGGTCAAAAACTTATGGACGTTTGCGGCAGTTTTGCTGAGGATGATAACCTTTGGGTCGAGGGATTCAGTTTCCTGTTAACAGCTGTATTACTTCTCACTTCTACATATATATCAAAGAAAAAGAAACTTGTGAGAGAGGTCAATACAATAGATGCGTTTGCCGTAGGTGTAGCTCAGGCGTTTGCTGCGGCTTTTCCCGGGCTTTCACGTTCCGGATCGACGATATCAACCGGTATGATGTGCGGCGTAAACAAGGAGTATATGGTTCAGTATTCGTTCATTCTTGGTATTCCTGCTATAATTGCCGCTAATATATCTCAGACTAAAGATGCAATTGAAATTCATCAAAGCATCGAAGTGTTGCCTACCGTGATAGGCATAATTACTGCAATGGTAGTAGGTGTTCTTTGCATAAAATTACTTCAATGGATACTAAAAAAAGATATGTTTAAATATTTCGGATATTATTGCATAGCAATCGGTATATTTACGCTTGCGTGCCAGATATTCAAAATTCACTTTTAATGATTTTAATGGAGCTGAATTAAATGCCGGCAACAAAAAATAAGAAAGTTTCTCCGCCGAAAAGAGGCAAAAGACCTTCTCCTACAAAAAGCACAAAACAGAATGAAGAAAAAGCGGCGGCTAACAGGCAGCTTGCCGCAATAATTCTTTTTGCCGTTTCGGTCTTTTTTATATGTCTTTCGTTTATTAACGGAGGAGGCTTGTGGGGTGTTTTACGGACTCTCAGTTTTGGCCTTTTCGGCTTCTCGGCATTTATATGGCCGTTGGTTTTAATATATGTTGCAGTTATGGCTACGCTTGATAAGACCGACCAAAAAATCGGAGTTAAGATTTTTGAGGCCGCAATGCTGATAATACTTTTATCCGCTGCTATACATATTTTCGGTTTTCACGGGATTGTTGACTTTTCGGAAAATGTTATAGATGCCTACAATGCTTATAGATTTGACGGTTCACTTGTCGGCAGCGGCGCTGTCGGCGCAATAATAGGCGGTGCGATATTGCTTGCTACCGGCAGCAGCAAGCCGGCTGCGATAGCTATTATTTTGATATTAATGTTCTTGTTTTTAATGCTGATGACCGGGACAACCTTAAAAAAATTGATGAAGGGTGTTTACAGTCCTGTCAAGAAAGTCAGTGAGTATCGTGAGGAAAAGCTTGAGCAGCTCGCGAGTGCGGAAGAGCGAAATCGAGAGTCGTTTAATCCAGATGTTGATTTAGGCCCTGAGCCGGTTACGGAAAAATCAGCAAAGAAATCAAAGAAAACAGCCGATATTGTCCAATTTGATAATGCGGATAAAAAAGAATCCAACGAAGCTGAAACAAATGAACTTACGGAATCAAAACCGGTGCTTCTTGATGATATAATTAAAAAGATGAACGGTGACGAAGCAAACTCACAAATTTCAAAACCGGTAGAAGAAGCTGCAAAAAGCTCTGCGTCTGCTTCTGCGTTAAAATCGGTAAAAGGCACCTTATCCGATGATGAAAATGACAAACCGAAAGCCGAATATCAATTGCCTTCGTTAGATTGTCTGGCCGAGCCTAAAAACGGCCGAAATGTTAAATATGAGGACGAACTCAAGGCGAATGCCACTAAGCTTGTTGATACTCTTAAGAGTTTTGGGGTTGAAACAAGAATTGTTGATATAAGCAGGGGACCGTCGGTAACTCGCTATGAAATCCAGCCTGCCGCAGGTGTTAAAATCAGCCGAATAACCAATCTCTCGGACGATATAGCATTAAACCTTGCAGCTTCGGGTGTCAGAATTGAAGCTCCGATACCTAATAAGGCGGCTGTCGGAATAGAAGTGCCGAATAAGAACCGTTCTACGGTTACTCTGCGCGAAATTATAGATACAGATCAATACAGAAATGCGAAATCAAAGCTCTTTGTTGCGTTGGGCAAAGATATTGCAGGAAATTGCACATATGCAGACCTTGCAAAAATGCCGCACCTTTTGGTTGCCGGCACTACCGGTTCGGGTAAATCTGTATGCCTTAACTCGATGATTGTCAGCATACTTTATAATGCAAAACCCGATGAAGTTAAGCTTCTTATGATAGACCCGAAGCAGGTTGAATTTACGGTCTATAACGGAATTCCGCATCTTATAGTTCCTGTTGTATCGGACCCACGTAAAGCTTCGGGTGCTCTTGCGTGGGCGGTTACCGAAATGTTGTCAAGATACAAAACTTTTTCGGATAACAATGTGCGCGATATCAGCGGTTATAACAGCATATGCGAGAGTATCGGTCAGAAAAAAATGCCGCAAATCGTTATTTTTATAGATGAGCTTTCTGACCTTATGATGGCAGCACCGCACGAGGTAGAAGATTCAATTTGTCGTCTTGCTCAAATGGCGCGTGCTGCGGGAATGCACCTTGTTATTGCCACTCAAAGACCGTCTGTTGACGTAATTACAGGTCTTATTAAAGCTAATATTCCCAGTCGTATTTCATTAAAGGTTTCCTCCCAAATCGATTCGCGCACCATAATTGATACGGCAGGAGCTGAAAAGCTTTTAGGTAATGGCGACCTTTTATTCTACCCGGTAGGAATTGCAAAGCCTCAACGTATACAGGGTTGTTTCCTTTCGGATAAAGAAGTAGAAACTGTTGTTGACTTCATTAAAAAGCAGGAGAAATCTTCTTATGACGATGAAGTAATGAATGAAATCGAGCGACAGGCTGCAATGGAAAAGAAGAAAAACGGCGGAGCTGTTTCGGACGGTGATGATTCCGACGGCGAAACAGACGAAATGGTTCCGAAAGCAATAGAGGTTGTCGTTGATGCGCAGATGGCTTCTACAACCCTGCTTCAAAGAAAACTTAAGCTCGGTTATGCAAGAGCCGCAAGAATTATAGATACTCTTGAAGAACGAAATATTATAGGTCCGTATGAAGGCAGTAAACCGAGAAAAGTCCTCGTAACAAAGCAACAGTGGTATGAGATGAATGCTTTGGCACAGGGTGGAGCTGCAAAAGATTACACTGCCTCCGATGAAAAAAACGATGATACGGAAATTCCGGAGTAAATTATGAATGGTTTCTTACCTGTAACAAAAGAAGAAATGATTGCGCTCGGATGGGATAGCCCTGATTTTGTTTATGTTTCCGGTGACGCATATGTGGATCATCCCAGCTTTGGTGCAGCTATAATTACCCGTGTGCTGACATCTCAAGGATTTCGGGTGTGTATGCTGTCGCAGCCTAATTGGAAAAACACATGCGATTTTATGCGTTTCGGCAGGCCGAAGTATGGCTTTTTGCTTTCTTCCGGCAATATTGATTCTATGGTTGCTCATTACACCGTAGCTAAAAAACCTCGAAGTAAGGATGCGTATTCACCCGGCGGAAAAATGGGAAAAAGACCTGATAGAGCCGTAATCGTTTATTGTAAAAAAATCAGAGAAGCTTATAATAACATTCCTATAATAATAGGCGGGCTTGAGGCTTCGCTTCGCAGATTTGCTCATTACGATTATTGGGAAGATAAGCTTCGACCCTCGATTCTTTTGGACTCGGGGGCTGATTTGCTTATTTACGGAATGGGAGAAAAGCAAACGCTTGAAGTGGCGAACAGGCTGAAAAACGGTGAAGATATACATCTAATGCATGACATTAACGGAACATGCTATGCTGTTCCCGTTTCCGAAACTCCGCTGTACGGTAAAGAATGTCCATCTTACGAGAATGTATTGAAATCAAAAAAGGAATATGCTGTTTCCGTGAGAATAGAGCAGGATGAGCAGGATCATATTCGCGGAAAGCTTCTGAAGCAGCGTCACGGTAATATGATGCTTGTGCAGAATCCGCCGATGTCTCCGTTAACAAGAGATGAGCTTGATTTCGTTTATTCTCTTCCTTATACTCGTGAGTATCACCCTATGTATGAAGAATTCGGCGGAGTTCCAGGGCTCGAAGAAGTTAAGTTTTCGATAACACACAACCGCGGTTGTTTCGGCGCGTGTAACTTTTGCTCATTAGCATTTCACCAGGGGCGGTTTGTTACATCAAGAAGCAAAATGTCCGTTCTCGCCGAGGCTGAAAAACTGAAACAATTACCTGATTTTAAAGGGTATATACATGATGTAGGAGGCCCAACAGCAAACTTTAGGTATCCTTCGTGTGAAAAACAGTTAAAAAACGGCTTGTGTAAAGGTAAAAAATGCTTGGCTCCGAGTGCTTGTCCCGCTCTTAAAGCGGATGAAACTGAATATTTAGATATTTTAAGAGATCTGAGAAGGATTCCGGGCATCAAAAAAGTTTTTATTCGCTCCGGTATAAGATATGATTTTATGCTAAAGGATAAAAATAATGATTTTTTCAAAGAACTTGTAAAATATCATATAAGCGGGCAGCTAAAGGTTGCACCGGAGCATTGCTCCGCTGCAGTTCTCGACAAAATGGGTAAACCGCATATAGACGCTTACATAGAATTTTCAAAAAAGTATTTTGATTATACTAAGCGTATTGGGAAGGAACAGTATCTTGTTCCATATCTAATGTCTTCACATCCGGGAGCCACTCTAAAGGATGCGGTTAAGCTTGCGGAATTTATAAAAAAAGAACATTTACACCCAGAGCAGGTGCAGGATTATTATCCCACTCCGGGAACAATTTCAACTGCAATGTTTTATACGGAACTTGACCCGTATACACTTGAGCCTGTGTATGTGGCGAAAAATCCGCATGATAAGGCCATGCAAAGAGCACTAATGCAGTATTTTAATCCGAAAAATTATGATCTTGTTGAAGAGGCACTTAAACGCGCCGGGAGACAGGATTTAATCGGCCTCGGAAGCAATTGCCTTATAAAGCCGCGTCCCGGAACAAAGCAAACCAAAGCAAAACAATCTTACGGTAAAAATGGTAACAACAGATATGGCAAAAAAAAGAAAAACAAATAAAAAACAGATATTGATATTCGCAATTATCGCTGTTTTGTTTATGGTTTCCGTTGTAATTACATATTTCCCGGGAAAGGTATTTCCTACTTGGAGTTCGATTTACCGTTATGCCGGAGTGAATGAGACTGCGAGTACAGACACATATCCGTTTATGGTAAGCTATTTGGACGTCGGTCAAGCTGATTGTGAGCTTATAACCTGCGGCGGTCAAGCTGTTCTGATTGATTCCGGAGATATAGACGCATACGATAAAGTTGCCGCATATCTTAATGCTCTTGACATTAAAAAAATAGACTATTTTATTTTGACACACGCACATTCCGACCATATCGGCAGTGCCGCAAAAATTATTCAAAATTTTGAAATCACCAATATAATTATGCCGCGTTATACAGAGCAGAATATGCCCGATACAAACATTTATACAAATTTGCTTAAGACTATATCCGAGAGCGGTGCAACGGCTTATGCCGCAACTCCCGGAGACAGATATGATTTAAACGGATTTTGCTTTTCTGTTTTGGCACCTAATGATGATTATGAGGAGCTGAATAATTCTTCGGTGGTTATTAAGGCGACTTACGGTAAAAATTCATTTTTGTTTATGGGTGATGCCGAGAAAAAATCCGAAAAAGATATTTTAAATGCCGGATTTGATGTTTCGGCGGATGTGATAAAGCTCGGGCATCACGGCAGTAAGACATCTTCTTCGGAAGTTTTTCTGAAATCTGTTAACCCTACGCTTGCAATTATATCTTGCGGCGTGAATAATCAATATAATCTGCCGTCTGAAAAAACTCTCGATATGCTCGACAAGCTCGGTATTCAGTATAAGCGTACCGATGTGAGCGGTACGATTGTTGTTGGCAGCGACGGTGAACACATTTATGTATCAACGGAGAAATAGCTATGGATGAGTTTTTTGTTGTAGACAGGGTTGAAAACAATATTGCGGTTTTAGAGTGTCCCGACGGTAAGTTCTTAAATGTTGAGGTTGATTCATTGCCTTTTAAAGTCAGAGAGGGCAATGTTTTATTAAAACAATCGGACGGTACATTTACGTTGTCAAATGACGAAGAGAAAAAAAGAAAAGCCCAAGCCTATTCTCTTCAGGAAAAAATTTTCGGTAATAGGTGAAAAAGACTTGCATTTACATTTAAATAATGGTATAATGCTTCCGCAATTCGCACGCATGGTGATTATCGCAAAATTGCATTTTTATGTCTTGCGTTAAAGTGATCTGTGCGGAGGATAAAATAAGGAGGACAAAACAATGTCAGTAGTATCAATGAAACAGCTTCTTGAAGCCGGTGTACATTTCGGTCACCAGACAAGAAGATGGAACCCGAAAATGGCTGAGTACATTTTCACAGAAAGAAACGGAATTTATATCATCGACCTTCAGAAAACGGTCAAAAAGCTTGAAGAAGCTTATATGTTTGTTCGTGATCTTGCAGCCAACGGTGAGGAAATCCTTTTCGTAGGTACCAAAAAACAGGCTCAGGATTCTATTAAAGAAGAAGCCGCTCGTTGCGAAATGCCTTATGTTAACGCTCGTTGGCTCGGCGGTATGCTTACCAACTTTACTACAATTAAGCAGAGAATTAAGAGACTCGGTCAGCTTGAGGCAATGAAAGAGGACGGCACATTCGATATGCTTCCCAAGAAAGAAGTTGCTAAGCTCGAGCTTGAAATCGAAAAGCTTGAAAAGTTTATGGGCGGTATAACCGAAATGAAGAAACAGCCGGCTGCTATGTTTATAGTAGACCCGAGAAAAGAGAGAATAGCTGTTGCAGAGGCTAAGAAGCTTCACATTCCGATTATCGCTATTGTTGACACAAACTGCGATCCCGATGAAATCGATTATGTTATCCCCGGTAACGATGACGCTATCCGTGCCGTAAAACTTATCGCCGGTGCTATGGCTGACGCGGTTATCGAGGGCAAGCAGGGTATGCAGGGCGCTGCAGAAGCTGAAGACAACGCCGATGCAGAAACCGAAGCTGCTGCTGAATAATCTTAACAAGAAGCAAAGCCCGTGCTTTAGTGCGGGCTCTGTTTAAGTTTAATTAACTGGAGGAATAAATTATGGCATTTACTGCAAGTGATGTAAAAGCTCTTCGCGAGAAAACCGGCGTCGGCATGATGGATTGCAAAAAAGCACTCGTTGAATCTGACGGCGATATGGATAAGGCAATAGATTTTCTCAGAGAAAAAGGTCTTGCCGCAGCTACCAAGAAGGCAGGCAGAATTGCTGCCGAGGGCGTAGTTATGGCTTACACCGATGAAGCAAAGCAGACAAGCGTTATTATCGAGGTCAATTCCGAGACCGATTTCGTTGCAAAGAACGACAAGTTCCAGAGCTTTGTTCTCAGCGTTGCTAAGACTGTTATAAATGAAGATCCCAAAGATGTTGACGATCTTCTTACAAAGAAGCTTGACGGAAGCGACAGAACAGTTCAGGAAAATCTTCAGGATATGGTTCTTGCTATCGGTGAGAATATGAAGATTCGCCGTTTTGAAAGAGTTACCGGTATTGCCGCAACTTACATTCATGCGGGCGGTGCAGTAGGCGTTCTTGTATCTTTTGATACCGATGAAAAGACTGCCGCTGCTGCTGAATTTAAGGAGATGGGCAAGGACGTTGCAATGCAGATTGCCGCAATGTCTCCCGCTTATCTTGACAGAGCAAGCGTTCCCACAAGCGTTATTGAACATGAGAGCGAGATAATAAAGGCTCAGCTTGCTGAGGATCCTAAGATGGCAGGCAAGCCCGATCAGGTTCTTGCTAAGATTGCCGAGGGTAAAGTCGGCAAGTATTATAAAGAAAACTGTCTTCTTGAACAGGAGTTCGTTAAGGACGGTAGCATGAATGTTCAGAAATATGTTGACTCCGTAGCTAAGAAGCTCGGCGCAGACATCAAGGTTACCGCTTTCATCCGCTATGCTAAAGGCGAAGGCCTTGAGAAGAAAGAAGAAAACTTTGCCGATGAAATTGCCAATATGGTTAAGGGCTAATATTTTCTGATATTAAAGATAAAGAGCAAGCTAAGAGGCTTGCTCTTTTTTGTTGAAAAGCAATGGGTATTATGATACAATTTAAAAGATAATTTTGGCGTGGATAAACACCTTTGTATGTAAAACAAAACAATCGCATATATAGGACGTTTTAATTGAAAACGGCAAAATATATGATATACTGATAGATATAATAATCAGCACGAAAAGCTCATAAAATTTAACGGGTGATGTTTTATGAGCAAAAGGGTGTTTCCCATATGTATATTTATTTTATGCTTTTTTTGTGTAGGCTTTTATGTTTTTGAATTTCTACGTGCCAAAAGTAATGTGTCGGCTGAAAATTCACCGGGAAAATGTGAATACACAATCGTGATTGACGCCGGGCACGGCGGTGCCGACGGCGGAGCAGTTGCGAGTGACGGCATATCGGAAAAGGTAATCAATTTGGAAATCGCATATAAGCTGAATTATATCCTCAGAGCATACGGGCTTAATACCGTTATGACAAGAACAGACGACGAGTCGATACACGACAGTAACGCAAAAACTCTGCGTGAGCAGAAAGTTTCCGATATACATAAGCGTATGTCGATAATGGAATCAGACGAAAACAATATCTTCGTCAGTATCCATCAAAATAAATTTTCCAACAGTTCGCTTTGGGGTACTCAGGTTTTTTATTCGCCTAACACTACCGATAGTGCAGTTTTGGCGAATTGTATACAAAATTCTGTTTGCAGCCTTTTGCAAAATGATAATAAGCGTGTTATTAAGAAATCAGGAAGTAATATTTATTTGCTGTATTACGCAAAAAGAACTGCTGTGCTTGTTGAGTGCGGATTTGTTTCAAATCCTAAAGAAAACAAATTGCTTGAGAACTCAGATTATCAAAGAAAAATGGCATTTTCCATTGCTTTTGGAATAATGGAATATATAAATACAAAGGATGTGTAATAGTGGCATCAAAGTTAAAAACGGTTTTTGTGTGTTCAAAATGCGGGTATGAGTCTGCAAAATGGTTCGGACAGTGCCCCGGATGCCATGAGTGGGACACAATGAACGAGGAAGTGAAAGCTCCGCAAACCGTTACGGCAAAAAGAGCCTATTCGGACAATTTCCACGGAAAAGTATATAAATTAAACGATATTGTTACTGATACCGAGCATAGATACGACACGGGACTGCACGAACTTAACCGCGTCCTCGGCGGCGGTTTGGTTAAGGGCTCGCTTGTCCTTTTAAGCGGCGACCCCGGTATCGGCAAATCCACAATGCTTTTGCAGATATGTCAGTATTTAGACAGTAATCTTAAAATCTTATATGTTTCGGGAGAGGAATCAGCACACCAGTTAAAGCTTCGCGCCTCAAGACTTGGGGTAACCGCCGATAACCTTTCACTTCTTTGCGAGACGGACGCACAGTATATATGTGAACTTATTTCCGCGGAAAAACCTGATATCGTTATGATAGATTCAATACAGACAATGAATATTGCGGAACTCAGCTCTTCTTCGGGAAGCATAACTCAGGTAAGAGAAACCACAAATATGTTTATGCGCACCGCAAAGACTTTGAATATTCCCATAATAATAGTTGGTCATGTGAATAAGGACGGCAATATTGCAGGACCCAAGGTTTTGGAACATATAGTAGACGCGGTTTTATATTTTGAGGGCGATCGAAACTTTTCATACCGTATTTTGCGTGCCGTGAAAAACAGATACGGCTCCACAAACGAAATAGGTGTTTTTGAAATGCTTGACAGCGGACTTAACGAGGTGGAAAATCCGTCGATGATGCTCATTTCCGGGCGACCGAAAAACACTTCCGGCTCGTGCGTCGCTTGCATTATGGAGGGTTCAAGACCGATAATGGCTGAGGTGCAAAGTCTTGTAACGCCTACCGGCTTCGGCACTCCGAGAAGAATGGCAAACGGAGTTGACTATAACAGAATGTCAATGCTGATAGCCGTTCTTGAAAAGCGTGCCGGCTATTTTCTCGGCAATATGGATTGCTATATAAATATTATAGGCGGACTTAAAGTTGATGAACCTGCGTCAGATCTCTCTATTGCGTTAGCGATTGTTTCAAGTCTTAAGGACAAGCCTGTGCCGGAGGATGTTCTCGCATTCGGAGAAATCGGCCTCGGCGGCGAAATAAGAGCGGTAAACTCCTGCGAACAGCGCATTAAAGAGGCGGCAAAATTGGGCTTTGGGAAATGCATAGTTCCAAAATACAATCTAAAGAAAATTGCCGGAAACTTAAAAGTCGATATTGAAGTAATCGGTGTAAGCAACATAAGACAAGCGTTTGAAGCAATAATAAATTAACATGAAGCATTTTTTAAAAAATCCGTTTTTGCCCGACTCTGATTTAAAAGAAATAATAGTAGGTGCCGCCGCAGAGCCCTTTATAAACGATTTTAACGCTTTGGGTATTAAAACTATTGTCGGAGACTCTGAAAAAGCTTTACAAGCTCCCGTGAGAGGGCATATTGATATGTCTGTTATGTCGTTTGGCAGTGGCTTGTATTATTTAAGCAAGACACAGCGCAGGATAGGGGAGTGGATTGATTTCGTCGGAGGTAAAGCTGTTATCGCCGATGAAAATTTAGGTTACGAATACCCTTTGGACGTGCCTTTTAACTGCGTTATCATCGGGACCGATTTTATATGCAACAGTAAAACAGTTTCGCCGCAAATTTTAGGTGTTGCCATATCCAGAAATTTGCGTATAATCGATGTTAAACAGGGTTATACAAAGTGTTCGCTGTGTCCTGTAAGAGAAAACGCCGTAATAACCGATGACTCGGGCATAGAAAAAGTCCTACTCAATAACGGATATGATGTTTTAAAAGTCAGCAAAGGCAGTGTTAGACTGCATGGGTTTGATTACGGATTTATAGGCGGGTGTTCCGCGATGATTTCGCGAGATATTTTGCTTTTTTTGGGCAATTTTGAAATGCACAGCGATAAAGACCGAATAAAAGCATTTTTGCAAAACTATGGAATAACGCCGCAGTCGTTAAACGGCGATGTCCTAACAGATATAGGTAGTATAATACCTCTATCGGAACAGCAGTTATAAAAAAGAAAGGACTACGTGATTATAATGAGAAAAAACAGATGGTCAAACCTTTTCGGTGATATTTTGGCAATAGGCACCGTCTCTACCGTCGCACTTTCAGCAAAGCACGTTGCAAAGAAATACGGTCAGAAATATAAGGGTATCAGCATTAACGGATTATATCTTCTTGACTATGCGGCAGGCAGGATTTTCGGCGATGGGGCAAAGGCTCAGGAAAAGCTGCTTGCGCTTCTCAGCAAAAATAAAAAAGATTCCGATAACGATCTGCGGCAAATTTGTGATTGATTATAAATTCACGTAAAATCGACATTTTACAATAATTTAACTTAAATAAGGTTGACAAATCAGCTTTTAACGTGGTACTATCTTATAGTACTTGAATATACAACGTCAAAGGGGACGCAATGAGTATGGCTTATACTCATCGTGTCCCTTTATTTTTTTGTGTTTGTAGGAGAAATGTCTTATGAGAATGAACAAAGACGGGCTATTTAAAATTATGCAGATTACCGATATGCAGGAGATACCTAAAGTATCGCCTGACACTATGGCTCTGCTCGATGCGGCAATTGAAGACGAAAAACCGGATCTTGTTGTGTATACCGGCGACCAAATCAAAGGATATGGAGTGTCGTACAAGGGAAAGGGAAAAGAACTTGAGAACGCCGTTGCAAAAACGATCAACACCTTGCTTGAACCTGTTACAAAACGCAACATACCTTTTGCCGTAACCTTCGGTAATCACGATAGGCAGGTTGGTATCTCCAATAAAGACCAGTTCAACGATATATATAAAGCCCTGCCAAATTGCATAGGAACTCAAGCCGAAGGCATAGACGGCGGCGGTACATATAATATACCTATTAAAGCCTCGGACGGTTCCGACAGAGATGCTTTCAATCTGTATCTTTTTGACAGCGGCACCGATGCAAAAGGCGGCGGATATGAAGCATTTGATAAAAAAATAATTTCTTGGTATAAAGCAAAACGTGATGAGCTTAAAGAGAAAAACGGAAAATATGTGCCTTCGATAGTTTTCCAGCATATACCGCTTCCGGAATACTATTGTATTCTAAGAAGAGTTAAAAAGAATGAAAGAAAAGCTGTTCAAGCATACAGGACGCATAAACACGAGTATTACAGACTCGGAAAAACATGCAGAGTCGGCGGAACTTTTAAAGAGCCGCCGTCAATTCCCGATGTCAACAGCGGCGAATTCGACGCCCTTTCAGAATGCGGTGATATAATGGCAGTCTATGTAGGTCACGACCATAAAAATAATTTTATCGGTACTTATAAAAACGTCGATCTCGGTTTTACCCCGTCATCCGGATTTAATGCTTACGGTAACAGAACTAAGCGTGGTGTCAGATGTTTTATACTTGACGAAAAGGAACCTGACAGCTATAAGACATACTCGAGAACATATGAAGATTTAGTCGGCAAAAAAGTGTCAAGACCTGTTTTTGATTATCTTTCCAGTAAAGCTCCGACTACAGTCGATGCCGCCATACCTATGATTGTTAAAACAATCGGTATTATTGCTGCAATTATAATTCTAATCATTTTACTTGCAAAATTCTTATAATTACCGGAGGATAAAAATGAGCGAAACTAAAAAAGATAACGGATTTACGCGTTGGTCAAAAAAACACGCTGAGCTTTGGAAGTTTATTAAATTCTCGATTGCCGGGGGCAGTTCATCTGCTGTTGAGTTGATTGTACATATGGTTTTACTGAATACAGCATTTAAAGTTCTTACTTCAGTGCCTGTTGTAAATGATGCACTTAATATGATCGGTATAACCTCAAAAGGCTATCTTTATACTTATCTCATATCTACAACAATCGGTTATGCAATTGCATTTATTCTCAATCGAAAAATTACATTTAAAGCTGATGTGAATCCGACGCTTAGTATGATTTTATATGCAATTATGGTTGTGTTTACAATTTTTGCCAACGGTTGGATAGGATCTGCAATGACAACCTTTGCACAATCTCACAACCTTACCGGCAACCTTTGGGATCTGGTTATAAAGCTTATTGGAATGGCGATTCCGACATTATGGACTTATCCGTGCAACAGATTTATTATTCATCGCAGAAAAAAATCAACAATAGAAGCAGAAATGGCGGCAGAATCATCATCTGCGGTCGAAGAGGCTTAATATGAAAACGGAAAGTATGCTGAGTGCCGGAATAGACATCGGCACTACAACCACTCATCTTGTTATAAGCCGCATCGGCATAGGTGTGACTGAGGGCTTCGGTACAGTTCCGAGCGTGCATATAACATCAAAAAAGGTTTTATTTAAAAGTGATGTTGTTTTTACACCGCTTTTACCCGACGGTAAAATTGACGCCCGTGCCGTTACAGAAATTATTAAAGAACAATATAAAAAAGCCGGCGTAACACCGGATGAGCTGAAGTGCGGGGCTGTTATAGTTACAGGCGAGAGTGCCTGCAGAGAAAACGCCTCGGAGGTTATTTCTTCCGTATCTGAATTTGCAGGCGATTTTATTGCAGCCCAGGCAGGCAGCGAGCTTGAATCTTATCTTTCCGGCAAAGGCGCCGGGGCAGACGTTATCAGCGAAAACGAGGGGAAATGTACCGCTAATGTTGACATAGGCGGCGGCACTACCAACATCTCGGTATTTGTAAACGGAAGTTGTGTGGAAACCTGTTGCTTAAATATCGGCGGCAGACTCGTACGAAAAAGTAACGACGATGGTATTTTTATATCATCGTCGTTATTAAATTTGTGCCGCGCAAATGACATAAAAATAAAAAGCTTTGATGATGCGGATAGCATAAATTCGATTCATAAGCTTTGCTCTATACTTGCCTCAAAAATCAAAGAGGCTTTGGGTTTTTGTAAAGAAAAAACTATTGAAACCGAGTTAATAACCGATAGTTTGCTATCCGGGAAATACATCCCCGAAATCGTTACTTTTTCAGGCGGAGTTTCTGAATGTATGCAGGAAAAAACGGATAATTTATTTAAATACGGTGATATCGGCGTTATTCTTGCCGATGAAATTAGAAACGACACCGAAACTTATCCGTGCAAGGTTATAACAGAGCTTGATAATCCTATACGGGCGACAGTTATCGGAGCAGGCCAATTCAGTATGGATATTTCGGGAAGCACCATACAGTATGCCGATGTTGCATTACCGATTAAAAATCTGCCGTGTATCGAATCGCTTGAGCGTGTATCCGATAAGGCGTGCGCCATATGCATAAGAGGAGAGAAATCTCCGTCATTCAAAGATGTCGATACTCTTTCTGAAAAGATAGTAACTGCTTGTAAAGAATTGATTAATAACAATACAACATTAGTTGTGATTCTTAAAGAAGATTTTTCAAAAGCCTTAGGGCAATGTCTTCGCAGACGGTTGCCTCCAAAGTATCCCTTTATTTGTCTTGACGGTATCGAGTGTAAGTCAGACGATTATATAGATATCGGTGAACCTATTGCAGGCAATAAGGCCGTACCGGTAGTTGTTAAAACCCTTGTTTTCGGAGGAAAAAAGAAATGAAGTTAGAAACTGTACTTTTGGGCAACAGGTATAAATTCTCTTCAATTAAAGAGGTTTTGGCTAAAGCCAATGAGCAAAAAAGCGGTGATTCGCTCGCAGGGATTGCTGCCGCTAACGCTAAAGAACGAATAGCCGCAAAAGAAGTTTTGAGCGATTTAACAGTCGAAGAAATTACGGCAGAGCCTGCTGTTCCTGCAAATGAAGATGCGGTAACAAGAATAATTCTCGGTGATCTTGACACAAAAGAATATGACAAAATCAAATCACTTACAATAGGTGAATTACGTGAAGCTATACTAGACAATATGATTAGCGGAGATGAAATTCTAAAAAAAGCCCGTGGTATGACCTCCGAGGTTATAGCCGCTTTGGCTAAACTTATGGGGAATCTCGATCTGATGTACGTTTCACGCAAATTGCATATCGAGGCTACATGTAATACGACGATAGGCAAAAAAGGAACATTTGCAGTACGTTTACAACCTAATCATCCTACCGATAATGTAAAAGGCGTAACAGCTTCGCTGCTTGAGGGTTTATCATACGGCGCAGGTGATGCGGTTTTAGGCCTTAACCCTGCCATTGATAATGTTAAGAGCACAACTGATATTCTCAATCTGTTTAACGATGTAAAGAGCCGTTTAAAAATACCCACTCAAATATGCGTCTTGAGCCATATCACGACACAATTAAAGGCTTTAAAAAGCGGAGCACCCATGGATCTCTGTTTTCAGTCAATCGCCGGAAGCGAAAAAGCTCTCGCTTCTTTCGGAACAGATGTTGACATGCTCGCGGAAGCGAACGAATTGATGGCAAGTAAGGGTACGTCAAACGGTCCTAATTATATGTATTTTGAGACAGGGCAGGGAAGTGAGTTGTCATCTAATTCTCATAACGGCGCAGACCAGCTTGTTATGGAGAGTAGGTGCTATGGCCTTGCTCGTCATTACAATCCTTTTCTTGTCAACACAGTCGTAGGCTTTATAGGACCCGAATATATTTATGATACTAAGGAACTGATACGCGCCGCTCTTGAGGATAATTTTTGCGGACACATGCACGGCTTGCCTATGGGCTGTGATATTTGCTACACTAATCATATGAAGGCTGATCAAAATGACAGCGATTCACTATTGGTTATGTTGGCTTCTGCGGGATGTCATTATGTTATGTCGATTCCGCAGAGCGATGATGTAATGCTTATGTACCAATCAACCTCTTACCATGATATCGCGGCGATACGGGAAATGCTTGGTCTATCGCCGATAGAAGAGTTCAAGCAATGGCTTGAGGGTTACAGTATTTGGGAAAACGGCCATCTTGGCAAAAACGCGGGGAATCCGCGAATATTTCTGTAAACGGACGGTGTAAGGTATGGGCGATTATTTTGACAGTCTAAGAAGTGCAACGCCTGCGCGATTGGAAATAGGCAGGGCAGGCAGCAGATATAAAACAAAAGCATATCTTGACTTCAGGGCGGCACATGCTGCGGCAAACGATGCAGTTATGAGTGAAGTCAGCAAAGAAACATTAGATGATCTCGGTGTTTTTGAAGTAAGGACAAAATGTCACGATAAATATGAGATGTTAACACGTCCTGATTACGGAAGATTGTTTGACGAAGAAACTAAAGACTTTCTGATAAAAAACGCGACATACGGTGCTGATGTTCAAATTTATTGCGGTGATGGGTTGTCTGCACCGTCAATAAAAGCAAACGTTCCAAATATGTTACCGATACTGCATCTCGGACTTGAAGAAGAAGGCATAAGTGTTGGAAAGCCGTTCTTTGTACGGTATTGCAGAGTAAATACAGCCCGTGAAATAGGCCCTTTGTTAAACGCAAAGGTTGTTTGCGTGCTTATAGGAGAAAGACCGGGACTTCTTACAGATGAAAGTATGAGCGCGTATATTGCATACAAACCTCATCCGGAAATGAGCGAAAGCGATTATACGGTAATTTCAAATATAAGCAGATTCGGTATGCCGCCGGTAGAAGCTGCTGCTTATGCTGTAGATGTGATTAAAGCCATGTTAGAACAGAAATGCAGCGGATATAAGCTGAAGCTGTAATTATAATTAAAAAGATGAAGTAAATGGGATTAAATCGCAGTGTTTGACTTAATCCCATTTTTCGTTTTATAGCGTTGCTTTTAGTTGCTTCAACCGGAGCAGGTGCTAAAGATCTTAGGCTTTTTTAAAATTGTTAATTATACAAAATAAATGAATAGTACCTACTATTTTGTAAAAATTTAACAAATAAAACTAAAGCAGCTGTTACCGTGCAGCTGCTTTTTTAATACATAAGCGAGAATGACGTCAAGGTTTTAAGGGTGGAGATTTGCGGAGCAAATACTACCCGTGCCTTGACGGAATGAAGCGTTACACTTTTCACTTGAGGGGGGAGAAATCTCCCCCCTCTGCCTAACGGCGAGTGAATATGTTTAGGGGAAGGCCTTCACGGCTTGCCCCTTTTCAAAGGGGCATTTAGTGAGAGCGATATCGGCTTTTGCGGAGCCGTAAGGCTTCGCGGTGTGGGAAAAATGGGCGGATTCCACGCCCCTTTTTCGCCTTGTGGCAATCTCTTTGTTGTCGCACTCTCTATCGTGCGCGCTGTTTGTTGTTTTTTTGGGGGGTGTAAGCCCCCCTCTCGACCGAGAGGGGGGCTTAAAAGCAGTATGGGGGTACTACGACCCCCCATACTGCTCAGTGCTCACGGATATATTTTCCTCATTTTATTGGTAAAACCTAATATATAATCTGCGCTTACATTGTAGAATTTGCACAAAATTATGATTTTGTGTTTCTTTTGCTGTGTTAACTTGATTTTTGTTGTATATTGTCAGAAATTGTTATTTGAACATTTGGCAATATGCGCATAAAATATAAAGGCAATGTATTGACAATATCAATACTATGTGATACTCTATTATCAAAGGAGTGAATAATTATGGCACAAACTTTTATAAATATTCGGATGGATGAGGATTTGAAAAAAAGTTTCGATTGTGTTTGCAATGAACTTGGTTTGAATATGACTACAGCAATTACAATCTTTGCAAAGAAAATGAGCCGTGAGCATCGAATTCCTTTTGATGTTTCCGTAGACCCGTTTTACAGTGAAACAAATAAGCGTGTTTTGTTGGAAAGCTTAGAGCAAATGAAAAGCGGTAAAACTGTTACTAAAACTATGGAAGAGTTAGAGGCTATGGAAAATGAGTAATTTAACTTTTTCAGAAAAAGCTTGGCAAGATTATTTATATTGGCAGACACAAGATAAAAAGACTTTGAAACGTATAAATCAGCTTTTACAAGATATAGAGCGGAATGGATATTCGGGAATAGGTAAGCCCGAACCGCTGAAAGGTGATTTGACAGGTTATTGGAGTAGGCGCATAGATGATGTTAACCGTATTGTATATAGATTGTCTGACGATGTTATAGAAATATTACAATGCAAAAATCATTATGGGCAATAAAATTAAAAATTCCTCGGTTACTTGATGTAATCGGGGAATTTCCTTTATTTTGGCTTTTGTGCTACTCATTTTAGCGATAAAAATTTAAGAGCGAAATTATATGCCAAAGTTGTAAAATTGATTTTAGAGGTATTACAGGCGATATTTTGAGCAAATAAGAAAATTTCAGAAAAAATGAAAATAATTATTGACTTTTGACTGTCAAAACTATATAATACTTATGGTAGTCAAAAGTGAGGTGATTAAGTGACTGCAAAAATGGGGCGTCCGACTGATAATCCCAAGCCTTATAAAATTGCTGCTCGAATTGATGTGGAGTGTAAAAAAATTCTTGATAATTATTGTTTACAAGAAAATATTTCGCAAATGGAGGCAATTCGTCGGGGGATTAGAAAGTTAAAAGCCGAAATAAAAAAATAAAACAGAGTTACGCTCACCAACCAAAGTAACCGTAACTCTGCCAAACACCGCACACAAACTAAAAAGCCTGTAATGCAGTAAATCTATTATACTGTAATTACGGACTTTCTGCAAGTGTGATTTAAAACATTTTCAGGAGGTTATTTTTATGTCAAAACAGAAAAAAGGAATGCACAAAGAATATCATACAAAGAGGATTGATAGCGATTTGGATTTTGTATTGAATTATGTCTTAATGCTTAATGATACTTTAAATTTAGAGCGGTTTGGTTCTGAGTTTATGCAAGCTTATTATAATTTTATAAATGTGCTTGATGATAAACGCGGCGGTTTAAAAGTAGATACGGTCACAGGTGATTATCTTGTTGAATGTGGCTATAATTGGGTATCTGATACCGATTCAAAAAATAATGACCATTCGTAAATATTCAGTGTTTGCAATATTGGGTACATAAATATGAGTGATGAATTTAAAATAACTCTTTATAAGTGGCTTATTAACTCTGAATGGCATATACATAATGAGCTTATATCGATACGTAACGACTTTGACCGCCGAAGTTTTCATAATTTGCAAGATTGTTATAATCTTCTCCGGGCAGAGCAACGGTACCAAGATTTCAAAGCGTTCTCCGGTGATTTAGAAAAGCTGTTACAATTGCCTATTTAATTATACAAAATAAATGTTTTGTATAATTAGGGGGAGTTAAAACAGGAAAAGTCTTTAAATTACGTAGTTTTAGGGTTATTGATGGTGTTTTTTGCCTTTTAAAATAACATATGGCTTAAGTCGGCGTTGTTAACTTTATCTGCAATGTTATCTACATTTTACTTAAATTACGGCATTATTTACTTTATAAAAAATATTATAAATTATTTTAATAATTATTTCCTTAATTAGTTTTCTCTATGTTAATTCATTGCATTGTCTTAATGATTATTTTTGTTTGGATTTGCAGAATTAGCATAAGCTAAATTATTCTATAAATAGACAATTCTTGCAGTTTATTGTATAATTGATACAGTAATAATTTAATAACGTATTATCCTTACTTTATTTGCCTGGGCATAATTTACGAACTCCGGTTCGGTGTTATGGCAAATTCATATATTCAATCAGCATATGTGAAACGGTTTCACACGGAGGTGCTCTTTAATAATGAAATACAGTACTGCTGACGATCTGCCTATTATACTTAAAGAATTTTTAAACCACATTTATGTTGTTAAAAATAAATCATCGCTTACCATTGATGAATATGCGTTGGATTTAAAAATGTTTTTGCGCTTTTTGAAGAGGCAAAAAGCGCTTGTCCCCTCCTCCGAGGAGTTTGACAAAATTGACATAACCGATGTTGATATAGACTTTTTGAGAAATGTAACTTTAATGGATGCATATGCCTTTTTATCATATTGCAAAAATGAGCGCAATAATGATTCGGCGGCAAGAGCACGTAAAGTTACTTCAATCAGAATGTTCTATAAATATCTGACTGTACAGAGAATGTTTTTTAAGGAAAACCCAATACTTGAGCTCGAAACGCCTAAGCTCAAAAAATCACAGCCGAAATATCTGACTCTTGATGAGAGCCTTAAATTGCTCGGCAGCGTTGACGGAAAATATAAAGAGCGGGATTATTGCATACTTGTTTTGTTTTTAAATTGTGGACTGCGTTTGTCAGAGCTTGTTTCAATCAACTATAATGATATAAGAGACAATAACACAATTACGATAACAGGTAAAGGCAACAAACAACGTACAATATATTTAAATGACGCTTGTATGGATGCTATTAAAAACTATATGGCGGTTCGGCCCAAAGACGGTTTAAAAGAAAAGGACAAAGACGCGTTGTTTTTAAGCTCACGGCTTCAACGCATAAGTCCTAAAACCGTACAGCATATTGTTTATGAGTATTTGGACAAAGCGGGTCTCGGCGACAGAGGTTTTTCGGCACATAAACTTCGCCATACCGCCGCAACTCTTATGTACCAGCACGGGCATGTTGATGTATTGGTATTAAAGGATATATTGGGTCATGAAAATCTCGGCACAACGGAGATTTATACTCATATTGTTGATGAACAACTAAGAAAAGCCTCCGAAGCTAATCCGTTGGCTGAGGTTAAAGCAAGTAAAGCGAATAATAATCCTTCTAAAAAGGAAGAGTGAGTTTTTCGGCTAAAAATCTTATATTTATTGTCGAAATTATTGAAATCAGTATTTCGGATACAAGCAAAACCGCATATCTAATCAAATACAGCTTTATAAATTTGTTCGGTATCACGGTATTATCCTTAATTTTCCTGTTTATGTCTCTGCACATAAGTATGCTTTCATGGCACGCCGCCAGCATTATTGATGAAGACAGTACAAACGGAATTAACATAACAATGCCGTAAAATTTCATACCGTCAATATTATATGTTCTGTATAAATATCCGGATATCAAGCCTATTCCGAGTCCGCGAAAAACCGGCTCAAGCCACGCTATAGGTTCGCCTATAAGACATAATCCGAATATAAACGGTATTAATAAAAACACACAGTCGCGAAGTAGCGTCGTGGCAAAAATAGTGAATAACGACTGTGACGATTTGGCAAGAAAATAATTCTTGATGAAAGATTGAATTTTTAGTGCATAATCATCTCCCGGATTTCTTAAGCTCATAGTGCCAAAAACAAGTCCTATAATAAAAACCGTCATAAGCAAAAACATTTTTTGGCTCAATATTCCAATCTTTGCGGCTTTTATCTTTTTAGTTCTTAAAGCTTTGATTTCCATTTCAATTCCTCCTGTTTAAACTTGTACATTTTATGACTGAAGCTTGCGGTTAATGCCTATTATTTTTTTACTTTGACTATAACAACAATCACAGCCGACAAGACAAAACAGATTGGAATAAGCAATAAGCTTTTAATATTCAGCGTTAAATCATTTATAATTGCTATTGTCAGAAAATTTAGCAGCAATAAGCAGAGTTCCGATATAAAACAGCTGAGTGCCGCCTTGATTTTAGTTCTATTCATAGTTAATAACGAACAAACTATAACCGAAACGGCAAAAACAGCATAGGATATTAATGGATAACGATTGGCCGAAAATGATTCTGATTTCAGTATAAAGGCTGATGCGCCCAAAAACATTAGGGATTCAAAAATGAACGATATAAATCCCGCTATGATGCTTTTGAGCCAAAACGGTAAAACATAATTTTTTTGTTTACGCATAAAAACACCCCCTCATAGATTACTATGAGAGGGTGAATTCTTTTATAACGCTTATTATCAGTCTTTGTTCTTTTTATCTGCCTTTTCTTTTGCCTTTTCTTCTTTAGCTTTAAGAGCGGCAGCCTTTGCAGCTTCCCTTTCGGCTTTAATCTTCTCATTTGCAGTAACATTTGTTTGAATAGCCCAACGGGTTATTTTCATCTTGTTTTTGTCTGCGCCTGTTTCGATTATAAGAGAATCCTCTTTAACGGTAACAACCTTGCCGACTATACCGCCGATGGTTGTTATTTCGTCGCCAACCTGAGTATTCTCACGAATCTCCTGCTCTTTTTTTTGCTGTTTTTTCTGAGGACGAATCATCAGAAAATACATACCGACAAAAAGCAAGACCATCAAAATAATCATTTGAAAAGAGCCTTTGCCCGAGGCTGAAGTACTGGCCTCTAATAACATTAAATAATTGTTCATTTGAGTTCCTCCAATTTATAATTCCAAATTATTATACATATAAATATAAAAATTTGCAACTATTAACATTAAAATTAATAAACTGTTTATTAAATATTTTCGCATATATCCTTATGCTTTCTTAAATTGTCTACCGGTAAGCAGTTTCTTTACTAAACGACAACTCGGATTTTTTATACGTTTTATACGAAATCTTAACCGCTTGTATTATAAAATGTATAATGGTGACGGTAAAAGGGTTTGCGACTAATTTTGCGATGGGTGGCAACATTTCCATACTGCAATCTATTATTGACTTGTTTTAATCGGAGGTGATTGTATGAAAATATGTTTGTCAAAATACTGGATAGCGGACCATATAAGTTTGGTATGTGTGGAGGTGGCTGTTGTCGTTGCAACTGTTGTATTTTGTATTAAATTTAGAGATGCTGACATTATTATGATAATCGGTTCATTAGTTTATATTGGTATTATTAGCAAGGAGTATATTCAAGAGCTGACTTCATAGTATTATCTAATCAGGAGTTTTCCCCTTATCGAAACGGCAGCGGTCTTGCTGCAGTTTGCAAAGAGACAAGTGCCAAGGGCAATCAAATTATTATGCCTTACTACCCAAAATCAAGACCGTTATTGCATCTTAGAGATTGGCATAAGGTTTATTTTTATTGATTTGTGCTATTCAAGCAAGTGCCTCTGTGGAAAAAATCATGGATTGGCTATTAAAAGGAGGATTATATATTGACATTAATAAGTTCTATGGATGTGCCGACATACATGATTATGTTGTTGGTAATTTTCGGAATGGATGTTTACGCTTTTATAAAGTACAGGAAAGTAAAGGCTCCTTGGAAAGTGATAGTATATGGAAATCCAGTATTATTGATAGTTTTGGCCATAAACAGAGTTATAGAGGAATACGCACCAGATACTCATTTATATAATGTCAGCTTTGCTGTAACTTTAACAATAGGCGGTGTATATCTTGTTATATCATTTATTGCTGGATATATTAACAAGAAAAGAAGTTGAAATAATTTAATCGTTAATATACTTAACTCTTAACGCAACAATTAAAGCACTCTCTACTTTTTAATGAAAGTGGAGGGTGCTTTACTGATTATATTAAGCGTTTTAATGCTCGGTTTTGGTTCTAAAGAAAAAATCTGCCATTCAAAACGAACAGCAGATACGAATTATCTTTTGTGTTTATATTATAGATAAATACAACATAGATATAAAATAAGACGAATTATATTCTTGTGTCAAGTATATCAACATATTGCTTCTTAAACTCGGGGAATGTATCATTTTCTAAAGATAATCTGATGTCGGCCATCAATTTATTATAGAAATAAAGATTGTGCGTTACGGCAAGTCTGAATGCAAGCATTTCCCCTGCTTTAAATAAATGTCTTATATAGGCCTTTGAGTGATTCCGACAGGTCGGACAGTTACAGCCCGGCTCAATCGGGGTATCATCTCTTTTATATTTTTCATTATTGAGATTTATAATACCGGCGTGAGTAAAAAGATGACCGTGCCTTGCATTGCGGCTCGGCATTACGCAGTCAAAAAGGTCAACGCCTCTGCTTACACCTTCGATTATATTGCCGGGCGTGCCTACACCCATAAGATACCGCGGTTTTTGCGCAGGCATATACGGCTCAACAGCCGAAATGATACGATACATATCTTCCTTGGGTTCGCCGACGGCAAGCCCGCCTATGGCATATCCGTCAAGATCCAAATCGGCAATCTCTTTCATATTTTCTATGCGCAAATCATCAAAAGTGCACCCTTGATTGATTCCGAATAAGAGTTGGTTTTTATTTATGGTGTCAGGCAGAGAATTTAGTCTTTCCATTTCAGCCTTACATCTTTTAAGCCATCTTACAGTTCGTGCGCATGACTGTTTGGAGTATGAATATTCGGCAGGATTTTCAACACACTCGTCAAAAGCCATGGCAATGGTAGAGCCCAAATGAGATTGTATTTGCATACTTTCTTCCGGTCCCATAAAAATACGGCGACCGTCTACATGAGAATTAAAGCTGACGCCCTCTTCTTTTATTTTGCGGAGTTTAGCAAGCGAAAAGACCTGAAATCCGCCACTGTCTGTAAGAATAGGACCGCTCCACCCCGTGAATTTGTGAAGACCGCCGAGGTCGTGAATTAAATCATCCCCCGGTCTTACGTGAAGGTGGTATGTGTTGCACAGCATAACCTGTGTTTCGATATTTTCAAGATCAACGGCAGAAAGACCGCCTTTTATTGCGCCCGCCGTTGCTACGTTCATAAATGCCGGGGTGTGTATGGTTCCGTGTACGGTTTCAAAATCGCAAAGCCTTGCATTGCCGACCTTTTTAATAACTTTTAACATAAAATCTCCTTAAATCAAACAATGAGCATACAGTCGCCAAAACTGAAAAATCTGTATTTCTCTTTAACTGCTTCTTCGTATGCCTTCAAAACGTCTTCTCTGTTATAAAAAGCCGATACAAGCATTATAAGCGTACTTTCCGGTAGATGAAAATTTGTAATAAGCGCATCAATGCATTTGAATTTATAACCCGGATATATGAAAATGCTTGTCCAATCATCCTTTTCACATATTTCACCGCAGTATGTTGCCACGCTTTCGAGAGTACGGCAACAGGTAGTTCCGACCGCTACCACTCTTCCGCCGTTATTGTGTGTTTCGTTTATGAGATCTGCCGTCTCTTTTGGAAGATGATAGTGCTCCGAATGCATTTTATGTTCTTCGATATTTTCGGTTTTAACCGGTCTGAAAGTGCCTATGCCTACGTGTAAGGTTACATAGCCGATTTTTACGCCTTTATCCTTTATCTTTTGTAAAACCTCCGGCGTAAAATGAAGACCCGCCGTAGGAGCTGCGGCAGATCCGAGCTCCTTAGCATATACCGTTTGATAACGGTCAGCGTTCTCGAGCTTGTGCGTGATGTAATGCGGAAGCGGCATTTCACCGATTTTGTCAAGTACCTCAAAGAAATTACCGAATTTGTCGGTATCGTACGTAAATTTAGCGATTCTGTCTCCGTTGTCAAGCACAGCGGTTATTTCGGCATATAATATACCGTCGTTAAATGTAAATTTGGAGCCGGTCTTTGCTTTCTTTCCGGGGCCGGTAATTACTTCCCATACGTCTTTTTCTTTTTGCATTAAAAGCAGAAATTCAACCTTTGCGCCGGTTTCATCTTTAATACCGTAAAGTCGTGCCGGCAAAACCTTGGTGTCATTTAAAATAAGGCAGTCGCCGGGATTTAAATAGTCTACAACATCATAAAAATGCTTGTGCTCAATTTCCCCTGTTTGCCTATTAACAACCATCATTCTTGACGCATCACGAGGCTCAATAGGAGTCTGCGCAATAAGTTCGTTTGGTAAATCATAATAAAAATCATGCTTTTTCATGGCTTATCTCCGATATGTATATAAATTTTTCAAAAATATTTGACTATATATAATAAAAATGATATTATAAGTAAAACTGCGATAGAGGTGCAGAAATCATCAGTAGCATTTTGACAGACGCCGGACGTTGATAACCGATATGTGAAAGGGATTTTTGCCGAAAAAAGCAATTGCTCCGGGCAATGCTTTTTGGGCACATTGTTAACAGCAATGCGACTGTCATCATTTTGTTGTGATGGAGAGCTATCGACATTATCTTTCCTGATAATGCAAGCCTTATTTTGACAAATGATGACCGGTTTTTTAACCGGTCTTTTTTTGCAGACAATAGAATAACATTTTTTGGAGGTAAATACAAGTGGGAAAAAATTATAATGTTGGTATTATCGGTGCGACCGGCATGGTAGGACAAAGATTTATCACATTGCTGAGCGAACATCCTTGGTTCAACATAAAGGTACTTGCCGCAAGCTCAAGATCAGCCGGCAAACCGTATAAAGAGGCTGTAGGAGCCAAATGGTGCATGGATGAGGATATTCCCGACGCCGTTAAAGATATGGTAGTAATGAATGCTACGGAAGATGTTGAAAAAATCGCTTCTATGGTTGATTTTGTTTTCTGTGCCGTAGATATGAAAAAAGATGAGATAAAAGCATTGGAAGAGAGATATGCAAAGGCCGAGTGCCCCGTTGTCTCAAACAACAGTGCTCACAGACACACTCCCGATGTTCCTATGGTTCTTCCCGAGCTTAATCCAGAACACATAGAAATTATACCGTCACAGAGAAAGCGTCTCGGTACAAAACGCGGTTTTATTGCCGTTAAACCTAACTGCTCGCTTCAGGGTTATGTTCCCGCCTTGTTCCCGCTCTCGAAATTCGGTGTAAAAGATGTTTTGGTTTGCACTTATCAAGCTATTTCCGGAGCAGGAAAAACGTTTGATACGTGGCCCGAGATGGTCGATAACGTAATACCTTTTATCGGCGGCGAGGAAGAAAAATCCGAAAAAGAACCGCTTAAAATTTGGGGTCACATTGAGGGCGACAAAATTGTTGACGCCACCTCCCCCAATTTTACTGCTCAGTGTCTTCGCGTTCCCGTTTCAAACGGTCATATGGGCGCGGTTTTCGTAAGATTTGAAAATAAGCCCACCAAGGAGCAAATGCTTGAAATTTGGAAGAATTTCAAAGGCAGACCTCAGGAACTCGAGCTCCCCAGTGCTCCCAAACAGTTCCTTAACTATTTTACCGAGGATAATCTTCCTCAGACGAAACTGCAGAGAGGGCTTGAACACGGTATGGCTATATCAATTGGCAGACTTCGTGAAGATACCCAGTACGACTATAAATTTGTATGCCTTTCTCATAACACGCTGAGAGGCGCTGCAGGCGGAGCTGTTCTCCTTGCGGAACTTCTTTGTGCCGAAGGCTACATGGACTGATTTTATTCGGAGGGATAACAATGAAAAAGCCCATTTTTACAGGTGCAGGTGTTGCGATAATTACCCCGTTTACTTCTGACGGTAAGGTGAACTATCCGGCACTTAAAGAAATTCTTGAATACCAAATAGCTAATTCAACCGATTGTATCGTTATATGCGGTACCACAGGTGAAAGTGCCACACTTTCTCATGAGGAGCACACAGAAGTAATCAAGTACGCAGTTGATGTTGTTGCCGGAAGAATTCCCGTAGTAGCAGGAACCGGAAGCAATGACACAGCATATGCTTTGAATTTGTCAAATGAGGCCGAAAAAGCCGGCGTTGACGGTCTGCTTATGGTAACTCCTTACTATAACAAGGCTTCTCAGGAAGGTCTTATTAAACACTTTACTTATGTAGCCGACCGTGTCTCCACACCAATTATTTTGTACAATGTACCGAGTAGAACCGGTTGTGAAATTAAACCGGAAACTTATGCCGAACTTTCAAAGCATAAAAACATTTATGCCGCTAAAGAGGCTACAGGAAATTTGTCTTCAATAGCAAAAACCATTTCCCTTTGCAGCGATGATTTTGCCGTTTATTCAGGTAATGATGATCAAATAACTCCGATTATGTCTCTCGGCGGCAAGGGCGTTATCTCGGTCCTTTCAAATGTTATGCCGCAGGAGGCTCATGATATTGCCGCTGCCGCACTTGACGGTGACTTTAAAAAGAGTGCCGAGCTTCAGCTTAAGTATCTCGAGCTTTGCAACGCTCTGTTTATGGATGTTAATCCCATCCCCGTCAAGGTTGCAATGCGTATGATGGGCTTTGACGTCGGTCCTCTCAGACTACCGTTATGCGATATGTCCGAGGAAAAGACCGAACACTTGAGAAAAGTTTTGGCAAAGTACGGACTTATTAAGTAATTATTAAGATTTACGGATGTGAAAAAATGATAAGAATAATCTTAAGCGGTTGCTTCGGCAAAATGGGCCATGTTATACGAGACTGTGTTTCCTCGAGAAACGACTGCGAAATAGTTGCCGGCGTAGATATAGGTGAAGGAAAAGCGGAATTCCCGGTGTTTAAATCTTTTGACTCAATCGGCGGTGTTGATGCCGATGTGATAATTGATTTCTCTCACCCGTCTGTTTTGAGCGGACTTTTGGAATATGCTTCAGCAAAAAAGTGCCCTGCGGTTGTAGCTACCACAGGCCTCAGCGAAGAGCAAATTGCCGATATAAATGAGTGCTCAAAAACAGTCCCTATGTTTTTCTCGGCGAATATGTCTATCGGCGTAAATTTAATATCGGAGCTTGCCGCCAAGGCTGCACGTGTACTTGAAGGCTCTTTTGATATTGAAATTGTCGAAGCGCACCATAATCAAAAGATTGACGCGCCCTCAGGAACAGCTCTTATGCTTGCAGACAGCATATCCGATGCATTGTCTGTTAAACCGAAATATGAGTTTGACAGACACTCGAAAAGAGCAAAGCGCAGCAAAAACGAAATCGGCATTCATTCGATTCGAGGCGGAACAATAGTCGGTGAACACGAAGTTATTTTTGCAGGTCATGATGAGATAATTACAATTTCTCATTCAGCGCGTTCCAAGGAGCTTTTTGCAACAGGTGCAATAAATGCCGCTCTCTTCTTAGAGGGAAAACCTGCAGGACTATACAATATGCGTCAGCTTGTTGATGCTAAATAAGGAGGTCGTTTGTATGAAAACCATTCAAAATATATCAGTAGTCGAAGATGTGACGCTTGTTTCACTCAACGATTCACCTGCCGATATGAATACCATATCAAAAATTTTCGATATGATTTCGACAAATAATATTGATGTTGATATGATTTCTCAAACACCGCCGCACAGCAACAAGCCGCATTTGTCATTTACCGTCAGCGGTGACGATTTGGGAAAAATTTTGGAGCTTTCCGCTAAAATAAGAGATTTGTATCCAGATGTTAAACTTTCGGTAAGCAACGGAAACTGCAAAATATCTGTCTTCGGAGAAGCTATGAAAGGTCAGCCCGGTGTAGCCGCCAAGGTGTTTGCGGCTGCCGCAAAAGCTAATACAGACATAATAATGATAACTACTTCGGAAGTAGATATATCAATGCTTGTTCCTCAGAGTGACCTTACAGCAACGTTAGAGTCAATTAAAGGCGCTTTTAATAATTAAATTGTTCCAGACATAAAAAACGCTTGATTTTCATCAAGCGTTTTTTATTATCATTTATTTTATTTGTCAATCCATTCTCTGACTTCATCATTAAGCCAAGTAGCCCATTCTTCAATCCCCTCGCCTGTTTTGGCGCAGATAAGAAAGATTTTTGCGTTTGGGTTTCTGTGCTTGATATATTCCTTGCACTTTTCAACATTAAAATCAAAATATGGTAAAACATCGATTTTGTTGATAAGCACAACATCGCTTACCTTAAACATAAGAGGATATTTAAGCGGTTTATCGTCACCCTCGGGAACAGATAATATCATTACATTTTTAACGGCACCTGTGTCAAATTCTGCGGGGCAAACAAGATTTCCGACATTTTCGAGAATTGCAAGTTCAACCCCATCGGTGCCGAGAGCCTCAACACCTTGCTTAGTCATGGCTGCATCAAGGTGGCACATCCCTCCTGTGTGCAGCTGAATTGATTTTACACCTGTTTCGGCAATTTTTATTGCATCAACATCGCTGTCAATATCTGCTTCCATAACACCGATTTTCAGCTTATCTTTAAGCGCATTTATTGTAGCTTTCAGTGTGGTGGTTTTACCTGAACCGGGAGAGGACATAAGGTTTAATAAAAATACCCCTTTGGATTTAAGCTCGCCTCTCAGCTTTTCGGCTTGTTCGTCATTATTTTTAAAAACACTTTGTTTTATTTCAATTACTCTTACTTTATCCATAATATTCACCCGATAAAATTTATTTGGATATATTTTACGCTTTTATTCATACAATTGTCAATAATCATAAGAAAATAAGTCAAAAACAAAAAAACTGTTTATTTATGAAATTTTAGACAATTTTCAATTGACAATCTTCTATTAAAGAATTATTATATTATTAGTATTGATAAACTTTTATCATTCAAATTTTACTTTACCGGAGGTAAATTATGGCTTGTTTCGTAGTACCGGTTGCAGAAGCTGTTATTGCAACCGCAGCTGTGCAAATCGCAAAAAAGCATGAAATTTCACAGGAGAAGCTTGAATGTAAGCTGCCTGAGGGTGCTGTCCAGGCTCCTGAGTATAAAATTTCGGTTTCAAGAAAGCTTTCTTGGCTTCGCAATTTACTTTGGGGCGGTGTTTTACTTCTTGCCTTTGAACACCTTTGGCACGGTGAGGTAACTCCTTATTTTCCCTTCCTTACAGGCGCATCAAACGCCGAGGATGCAGCTACAATGCTTCATGAAATGGCAACCGTCGGCGTTGCAATGTCTCTTTTGGTTACTGCTGTTTGGGGAATTCTGCTTTTGGTCGTTAAGATCAAAGAAACAAAAATTTCCAAAGGAAAGGAATTAATGGAATAATGACTTTACTTATCAGCGTATTTGCTGCAATTATTTCAACTGCTGTTTGGTACTTTTGTGCTGAACGAAAAAAATATTTGCTTAACGTTCCGTGCTATATCTTTTGGGGTGCTTCAGTTATGTGGTTCGTTGATGCGGTTTTTGAGTATTCCGAGTTGAAGGCTGCTTATTTTACTCCTGCTCCGGAGGATATGCTGAACGATGCTTTTTTAGGCTTTTCGGTCATTGCATTGAGCCTTATTGTTTGGATAATTATATTGCTGATAAAGGACCCGAATAATGTTATCAGAGACGTCTTGTTCAGCAAAAAAAATAAATAGTAAAATAATAATTTTTCAGCGAAGTGAAAAATCACTTCGCTGTTTTTTATGAATATAATATTTTTTGCGGTAAAACATAACATCGGTGATAAATATTAGTACGATAAAGAAATTCCTGATCGGCATTCCGATAGGTATCATAAACGTTACTCTCGGCGCAGGCGGAGGAATCATATCGGTTCCGATTCTTAAAGCTGCCGGTATGTCACAAAAACAGGCTCAGGCAAATACGATCGCTATTATTCTGCCTCTCTCCGTAATATCATTTTATATGTATATTAAAAAGGGATTTACAAGCTTTAACAGTATAATTACAATTCTTCCCGCTTCGGCTTTGGGAGCGATTTTAGGTACGGTTGTTTTCTCTAAGCTTTCAAACAGATTCTTGTCGGTAGCATTTTCTTTTTTTATGATCTATGCCGGAATAAGGTTATTATTTAAATGAACGATTTTGTGAATTTGCTTGCCATTTTCGTATCTTCGATAATAACTTCGATGGGTCTCGGCGGCGGTAGTTTTTACATTTTATATCTAACATTTTTTACTGACACCGAGCAATTTACTGCTCAAGGCTATAATTTATTGCTTTTTCTTCCATGCGCTGTAATATCTGTGATAGTTTATGCCGGAAAGAAAATTATCAGCTTTAAATATATTTGGCCGATTGTTTTAGGCGGAATTGCTGGGGTTATTGTCGGCTACACAGCATTATCTCATATTAGCAGCGCGATTGTTAGAAAGATGTTTGCAGCATTTTTATTGCTGTCCGGCATCTTTTCCCTCATAAAGTCTGTAAAAAAAGAATAAATCATTGTTAAGTGTCCGTTTTTATGTTAAGATAAAGGAAAACATTTCCCGAAAAAAGATTAGGAGAGTGCCAAAATGGAATATAAGATGCTATTCACCCCTATGAATATCGGTACGGTTCAAATTAAAAACCGTGTTGTTATGCCCCCTATGATGCTTGGTTTCGGTCAGTTTAACGGTTGTCCGACAAAGGAAATGATGGATTATTACGAGGAACGTGCTATCGGAGGAGCCGGGCTTATTATTACCGAGATAACGAGAGTTGATGATTTCAGTGGAGCATCGGCTTTCGCCCAACTTGCAATCAGCCACGACTATCATATTAAACCTCTTGCGGAAATGATAAGCAGAGTTCACTCACATGGTTGCAAAATGTTCATTCAGCTTCACCACCCCGGCAGACAAAATCTGGGCTTACTTATGGGTACCGTACCGGTATCGATAGGTGCCGAAAGAATAATGGGTAAGCTATATGATAAAATGTTTTATAAGGTTGCTCCTGCCGGCAAAATGCTCATGCAGAAAGACCTTGTGCTTCGTACATTTTCTCCGTCAAAATGTGACAGAGCATACTCTGCTGAGAGTTTAAACAGGGAAATGTCCGTTAAGGAAATCAAAAAGATAATTTCAGAGTTTATAAACGGTGCGGTTCGTGCGCAGAAGGCCGGTGCGGACGGTGTAGAATTACATGCGGCACACGGCTATTTGATTCAGCAATTTTTGAGCCCATACACGAATACGCGGAATGACGAGTACGGCGGAAGCTTTGAAAAAAGAATGAAATTCTTAATCGATATTATCAATGGAATTAAAGCTGCATGCGGCAATGATTTCCCGATTGTTGTTCGTTTATCTGTTGATGAATGTTATTCTATGATCGGTAAACCCGAAATCGGCTATAAGCTTGAAGACGGAGTTAGTATGGCGAAAGTTCTTGAAAAAGAAGGGATTGATGCCATTGATGTCTCCTGTGCCGGTTATGATACATATAATTATTGGTTGGAGCCTACCTCTTTTGAGCCCGGCTGGAGAAAATATATGGCCGCAGCAGTAAAAAAGGAAGTAAAAATCCCGGTATTGGCTGCCAACCTAATTCGCTCTCCTAAACAAGCGGAAGAACAGCTCGAGGAAGGTATTCAAGATTTTGTCAGCCTCGGCAGAACTCACATAGCCGATCCGCACTGGGTAAACAAGGTTAAGGCAGGCAAAGAGGATGAAATCAAAAGATGCATCTGTTGCCTGTATTGTATGGAAAGTATGCAGAAAAACGCATACAAAGGAACACATGCCCATTGTTCTGTGAATCCTAAATTGGGCAAGGAATCGGAGCATCCAATTGCCAACGGCAACGGCAGAACTGTTGTAATTGTCGGAGCCGGTCCTGCCGGTCTAATGAGCGCGGAAGTTTTAGCTAAGCGAGGATTTAAACCGATAGTTCTTGAAAAGAACGCTTTCCCCGGTGGGCAACTACAACTCGCTAATAAGCCGCCTCTTAAGGGAAAAATCAATTGGTGCATTGAGGACTTGGTTACAAACGCAACACATTACGGTGCCGAAATTAAATATAATGTAATTGCCGACGAAAGTATTATAAAGTCATACAATCCATATGCTGTTATAATAGCTACAGGCGGTAAAGCAATTAAGCCTAAATCAATTAAGGGCTCCGATAAAGATAACGTTTTCACGACAACCGATATTCTTGATGGTTCGGTAGTGCTAAAAAATAAGAAGGTTGCGGTCATAGGCTCCGGCATGACGGGCCTTGAAACATCTGAAATGTTGGCTGAAAACGGCAATGATATTACCGTGGTTGAAATGGCTGATTCGATAGCTCCCGGCACTTGGATGCAGCACATTGATGATTGTATGCCGAGACTTAAAGCACACGGCGTTAAGTTTATTGTAGGTCATAAGCTTACGGAAATTACCGACAGAGGAATAGAGCTTAATAAGGTGGATACGGAGAACATACTTTTGGTCGATGCGGACTATGTTGTTTTGTCTCTCGGCGTAAGACCCGAAAATAAGCTTTACGATGATATAAACGGCAAACTTAAAAATGTTTATCTCATTGGCGATGCAGAAAAAACAGGCCGAATTGCAGATGCAACCTCTCAGGCGTATGAGCTTTGCAAAAATATTTAACCAAAAACATATCGTTATAAAATTAACAAAAAAGGGAGGCCGTAAAGTCTCTCTTTTTTTCTTTTTAACCAAATTTATTTTTGATGTATTTTTTATGTTGATAAACAAAACTATATATTGTATAATTAATTTTAAATTGGAGCAATTTGGATTTTATATTGTGTTTGATATTATTTTGTTACTTTTTTGGAGGTAATATATATGAAAGTACAGTTTACTGAAACCGTTTTAAGAGACGCAAATCAGTCTCTTATTGCAACGAGATTGCCTTACTCCGAATTTGACGGCATTCTTGAAACAATGGACAAAGCGGGTTATTATTCACTTGAATGCTGGGGCGGTGCAACATTTGACTCCTGCCTTCGCTACCTCGACGAAGATCCTTGGGAAAGACTCCGTAAAATCAGAGCAAAATGCCCCAATACAAAACTTCAAATGCTTTTAAGAGGTCAAAATTTGCTCGGATACCACCATTATCCCGATGATGTTGTAAGAATGTTCGTTAAAAAATCAATTGAAAACGGCATTGATATCATAAGAATATTCGATGCTCTTAACGACGTTAGAAATATTGAAGTTGCAGTTGACGAGACTTTAAAGAATGGTGCCATTGCATCCGGCGCAATTTGCTATACTCAAAGCCCAATACACAATCTTGAATCATACATCAGGCTTGCCAAGCAGATGGAAGAGCTCGGTTGCCAGACTATATGCATTAAGGATATGGCAGGCATTTTAGGTCCAAAAGAAGCTTATGATATGGTAAAGGCTCTTAAGGAAAATGTAAAAACTCCCATTATTCTTCATACACACTGTACCACAGGACTCGGTATGCTTACTCTTCAGAAAGCCGTTGAAGCAGGATGTGATGTAATCGATACTGCTATATCATCATTCTCCGGCGGCACTTCACAGGCTCCTACGGAAACTATGGCTTATGCTTTAAAACAGGAAGGTTATGATATTGACCTCGATTTTTCTGTTCTTAAAGATATCAACGACTTCTTTAAGCCTATAAAAGATGAATATTTAAAAAAAGGCTCTTTAAATCCTCTTGTGCTTTCAACCGACACAAATGCACTCAATTATCAGATTCCCGGTGGAATGCTCTCTAACCTTGTTGCACAGCTTACCGCACAGAACAAAATGGATAAGTTTAATGATGTTCTCCTTGAAACACCCAAGGTTAGAAAGGATCTCGGTTATCCCCCGCTTGTAACACCTATGAGTCAGATGGTCGGCGTTCAGGCAACTGTTAACGTTCTTGTCGGAGAGAGATATAAGAATATTTCCAAAGAAGTAAAAGCTTATATTAAGGGTGAATACGGTCGTGCCCCCGGCGAAATCGATAAGGACCTTATGAAAAAGGTTCTCGGCGACGAAGAACCTATTAAGGGCAGATTTGCCGACTCTCTCGAACCCGGCTTTGAAAAGGCTAAAAAAGAAATCGGAGAAAAGGCAAAGAGCGACGAAGATGTTCTTTCTTATATTGCATTCCCGACTCAAGCTGAAGCATTTTTTGATAAACGCGAAGAAAAAGAAAAAAATACTTTTAAATATTCAATAAAAAGAATTGACTAAGGGGTGTTAAGATGTATTTATTAGACAGTGTTATGTCCATAGGTGAAGCTCTTAATGTTTCAATAACCGGCATTGTAGTTGTGTTCATTGTCCTTGTTGTTTTGGCAGTTCTTGTTCAGCTTCTTTCCAAGCTCATCAGATTGTTTGTAAAAGATCCGAATGCAAAGAACGCAAAAAAATCCGATGCCGTTAAAGAGGTTGTAAAACCCCAAGGCGGTGTTGCTCTTCCGGAAAATCAAACATTGGGAACGTTGAATCTTTATAAAACCGATGAAAAGACTGCGGCTGTAATTATGGCAATAGTCAGCAAAGAAAGCGGAGTTCCTTTGAACAGATTAAAATTCAATTCAATTAAGCTTATAGAAAACAAGTAAGGGGTTAACAATATGAAATATGTAGTTACTTTAAACGGAAAAGACTATGAAGTCGAAGTTGACGAGTTAAGTGAGGCAATAGTAACAAGCGTTGCGCCTACCGCAGCTTCTGCTCCGGCAGCACCTGTGGCTACACAGCCCTCGGCACCTGCTACTCCCGCACCTGCTCCTGTTTCAGGAAGCGGAACTGCTGTTAAGGCTCCCATGCCCGGAACAATACTTAAAGTAAATGTTACCGCAGGTCAGAGCGTTAAGGCCGGCGACATTATGTTTATTCTTGAAGCAATGAAGATGGAAAACGAAATTGTAGCTCCCTCGGATGGTACAGTTTCACAGGTTGTAGCCGCAAAAAGCAGCTCGGTTGCAACTGATGACGTCCTTGCTTATTTGAACTGAGGAGGTCAATAAATGTCTGTTGTAAATGCTTTGGTGGAGATATTTCAAAGCTCCGGTTTTGTATCGTTGTCATGGCAAAACTGGGTTATGATTTTAGTCTCCTTTGTTCTTTTATATTTGGCTATTGTCAAAAAATTTGAACCGCTTCTCTTAGTTCCAATTGCTTTCGGTATGTTACTTGTTAACATATATCCTGATATTATGTATGATCCGCTTATGATGTCGTCATACAGCGGCCAAGTTGTTGAAGGTGCCCATTGGTATGATACCGGCGTTTTGCGACTGATTTACGCAGGTGTTAAATCGAGTATATTCCCCTGCCTTATCTTTATGGGTGTAGGTGCTATGACCGACTTCGGACCGCTTCTTGCGAATCCTTCAAGTCTTCTTCTCGGCGCTGCTGCTCAGCTTGGTATTTATGTTGCTTTTCTTATTTCAATTGCAACCAACCTTATCCCCGGTTTTGAGGGCTTTACTCCTCAGGAAGCAGCTTCAATAGCTATAATCGGCGGTGCAGACGGACCGACAGCTATTTATTTAACGAGTAAACTCGCTCCGCAGCTATTAGGACCCATTGCTGTAGCGGCATACTCTTATATGGCTCTTATACCGCTGATTCAGCCCCCTATTATGAAGCTTTTAACTACCAAAAAAGAGCGCGAAATCAAGATGGATCAGCTTAGAACCGTAAGCAAAACAGAAAAAATCATTTTCCCGATTGTTGTTACTGTTCTTTGCGTACTTGTTCTTCCGTCGGTCGCTCCGCTTATCGGTATGTTTATGCTCGGCAATCTTTTCAAAGAATGTGGCGTAACCGAACGCCTCAGTGATACTGCTCAGAATTCTCTTTGCAATATCGTAACAATAATGCTCGGTACCACCGTAGGCGCCACAGCAGAAGGCAAAACATTCCTCGCTACCAAAACTATACTTGTAATAGTAATCGGTCTTGTCGCATTTGCTTTCTCAACCGCAGGCGGCGTATTGTTCGGCAAACTTATGAACCTCGTAACTCATGGTAAAGTTAATCCACTTATAGGTTCCGCAGGTGTTTCGGCTGTTCCTATGGCGGCTCGTGTATCACAGGTTGAGGGAAGAAAATACAATCCCTCTAACTTCCTTTTAATGCACGCTATGGGTCCGAATGTTGCAGGAGTTATCGGTTCTGCTGTTGCAGCCGGATATTTACTTCTTACTTTTGGTAAATAATTATTAAGTTATAGAAAAGGTCACGGCAACAAATTTAGTTACCGTGACCTTTTTATATATTCTGATATAACAATTGAAAACTTATTTATCTTTTCTTGACTGCAACATTTAATATAATATATGCTAACACCAGCACAACCACCGAACAACACAGTACAGCATACATCGCTTCTATACTGACGCATTTATCGAAAAAGTACAAGTTACAGTCAATACTGTCTTTAAATGCGGTGACAAATTCCTTCGGCATACCCATTTCGGACAGTTCACTGAAAACACCGTTTAAAGCGTGATTGCGTAAAAGTCCCGTGCCGTATGTACCCGGCAAAAAAGAAATAACTTTTTGCAGTCCGGCAGAAAAGCTTGAGACGGGCATATATGCGCCACAGATAAATCCATATCCTGCGCTGACGATGGTCCCTACTGCGGAAATCTGACCTTGTGAGTTTAAAAAGAAGTTGATTATAGAGCTAAGCGCTGTTCCGAACATTACAAGTAATATCACATCGAGTAAGAATAAAACCGTCTCTTTAAATGAAAGATACCAGCCAAAATTTGACAAATAAATAAAACAAATAACTGAAGCCGCAACACATATTGCAAGTGTAGAAATAAGCGTCGAGATATAATAACTTACGGCAAGCATTGATTTTTTTACAGGAGTTACGGTTAAATCTGCACGCGCGCCGCTGACCTTATCCTGAACCATTAGCATATTTGAACAAAATGAAACAGTTACGCAGCATACGGCAAGAAGTGATGACACAAGCTGGCCTGCAACGACCGCATTTATGAGTTTTTCCGACAACTCAAAGCCTGTAGGTATTGCGGATAAAAAGCTTTGCTTGTAAACATTTCCGAGAAAAGTTGTATATAAGACGAGCAATATAATCGGAGTTATAAGTGAAGTAAAAAACATTGCCTTATCTTTGAAAAACAGTTTGCTGTTTCTTCTGATAAGATTGCCGAGACCCATCATTTTACGTCACCTCCGCTCAGGTTTTTGCCTGTAACCGCCATAAAAACATCATCCATTTTTCCTTTAATTACCTCATAGTCTTTAAATATATCAGGATTTTTAATTATCAGTTCGGTTGCTTTTTCGGAATTCGGAACAGCAATGCGAACGGCGCCGTTCAATTTTTCCGACGGCAGATCAAGACTCTCGGCAAGAGCGGCTGATTCCCCATACAGAGTAATAAAGTCACCTGTATATTTATTTTTCAGTTCTAACGGAGTCCCCTCTGCCGAAATTTGCCCGGCATCAAGTATCACTACATAATCGGAGTCCGCCGACTCTTCCATGTAATGTGTTGTGAGAAAGACGGTAAGCCCTTGAGTTTTGCGAAGCATTGTTATAACCGACCATAAAAGCTGTCTTGTTTGAGGGTCAAGTCCTGTTGTCGGCTCATCAAGGATCAGTATTTTGGGATTGTGAAGCAAAGCTCTTGCTATATCAATACGTCGTCTTTGCCCTCCGGACAGTTTTCCGACGGTTCTGTTAAGAATATCTTCAAAACCGAGAAGTTCCGATAACTCATCAAGACGATTTTTAAATTCTTTGCCCGTTATGCCATACAGAGCGGCACGACTGCGCAGATTATCTTTTACCGACAACGCTTTATCAAGTACGGAGTTTTGAAAAACTACACCGATATCCGATGAAATACTGTTGAAATTTTTCTCAGTATCTTTGCCGCAGATTACTATTTTTCCGCTGTCCTTTTTTATCTGCCCACACATAATTGAAATGGTTGTGGACTTTCCTGCGCCGTTTACGCCGAGAAATGCAAACAATTCACCGCGATAAACACTAAAGGATAAATCATTAACAGCCTTTATGTCTCCATACGACTTGCTCAAATGAGATATTTCAATGATTTTATCCATATAATTCTCCCCAATAAATTCTTTATAAACATATTAACAAAAGAGCAAATATTTGTCAATAAAATACAAAACCACTCGTCATAAACGAGTGGGAACAGTGACCTTTGGTTTAGATGTGGCTTAAACCTAAGTAATATCAAGGGTTTCGGGACTTGGCAGTTTTCGAGCAACCGTTTTTGCAACACTTTTGCAACCCTTTTTTCAAAAACGTGTTTTCGGGCAGATGAAATAGTGACACTTGGCTTGCAACTAAACCTAAAAATCGTATAATTTTTAAGGCTACTGCTTCGTTTTGAGGCGGTAGCTTTTCATATATATATAAATATCTTTTATATTTAACCGTTTTATGATATTATTTGTTTGAAGATACTTTTTGTAATTGACATTAAGGGGATATTGGGATGATAAAACCGAACGCACTGAAAAAGGGAGATAAAATTGCAATAGTAAGTTTGTCTTGGGGAGGATTAGGTGATGAAAAGCTAATCCATAAGTACTATATCGCAAAAGAAAGATTGGAAAAAGATTTCGGGCTAAGTGTTGTCACTATGCCAAATGCGCTTAAGGGTAGCGATTTTGTATATAACCATCCTGAACTTAGAGCGAAAGATTTAATGAATGCTTTTAGAGACGAGACGATTAAAGGTATCTTTTGTGCTATCGGTGGAAGCGACTCAATAAGATTATTACCTTACATAGATTATGGTGTAATATACAATAATCCTAAAATCTTTATGGGATATTCAGACACAACAGTAAGTCATTTTATGATGAGAAAGGCGGGATTAGTCTCTTATTATGGGCCGTCTGTTATGTGTGAATTTGGCGAATATGTCAAAATGTTTGATTATACCAAAGAGGCTGTGGAAAACATTTTATTCAAAGACACAACAAATTACGAAGTAAAGTTTAGCAATTATTGGTCGGATGATTTTGTGGATTGGAAAGAGAAAAACATAAACCGTTCTAAAAAATTGCGTAAAGAAAAGCACGGATATGAAATTATAAACGGTTCGGGTGTTATTACCGGAGAGTTAATCGGCGGTTGCCTTGATGTGTTCCCAATGATTGTCGGAACTGAAATATGGCCTAAATCGGATGAATGGAAAGACAAGATTTTACTGATTGAAACAAGTGAAGAAAAGCCAAAGCCTGATTATGTTCTGTACTATTTAAGAAATTTAGGGGCGCAAGGTATATTGAAATCAATTAAGGGGATTATTGTCGGCAAGCCTCAAGATGAGATGTATTATGAAGAATACAAGGGTGTTTTCAAAAAAATCATTAAAGAATTTGATTGCGAACATTTAGGAATAATCTACAATGTGAATATTGGTCATGCATCTCCAACAGGATTATTACCATTAGGAATTGAGTATCAAATTGATTTAGATAATAAGGCCATTGCTTTTAAAGAAAGCGGAGTTGAAATTTAATTATGTGAAATTATATTTAGTTGAACCTAATGACAATGTCGAATAGAAGAATTGGTTTATTGAAAAGGGAATGTTAAAATAATATCGAAAGATATGTCGATTAGTGATGTCGTTAATATGATATTTGACGATATAAAGAGTAATAAATAACGGAATTCCTGTAATTTCAATGAACTATGAAATAGAAAAGGATACGAACAATGCATAAATACGAAAAAATCGAACTAACAAATATGTGTATGATATATGACAATGACGGGAATGTTGTTGTGCAGGAAAAGCTGAATAAAAATTGGGGTGGAATAACTTTTCCCGGAGGGCATGTTGAAACCGGAGAATCATTTGTCGACTCAGTAATCAGAGAAGTAAAAGAAGAAACAGGTCTTGATGTAAAGTATCCTAAAATTTGCGGAATAAAATGGTGGGAAGTAAGCAAGAATAAAAGATATGTAGTTTTGCTTTTCAAAACAAATGAATATTGTGGCGCATTGCAATCCTCCGATGAGGGAAAAGTGTTTTGGGCAAAGTTAGATGAACTTGAGTCTATGAAACTTGCAGAAAACTTTGATAAAATACTCAACGTATTTACTGATGACGATGTTCAAGAGCATATACAACTGAAAAATCACGGTCAATGGATTGATATATTAAAATGACCTGCAAGCCGTTTGGAACTATTCATTTACCATATTTGCAACATATTTTGCAACACGAGTGATGATAAAGGAAATAACACAGCAAAAAACCACCTCTAAAACAGCACTAAAATAGCTTGAAATAGAGGTAAAATAAGACAAATGATAATCTCGGAAAAGAGTGGTTTTAGCTTTAAATGTGAATTTTACTGAATATGCCTAACATCATTGTGATAACACTTAAAACAATCAAAATTATCAAAATTACCATAAGAAAACGCAGATATTTTTTTGCGGTTTTATCGTCTGGAGCTGTTGCATTTTCTCTTTTGGTTTTTTTATAAAGATTTTTTAATAAAACAGCGCTGAATAAAACACAACATATTATGGTAAAGTTCAATATCAACATCATTGTTTTTTGAGTCTGCATATTATATAAATTTTATCTCCTTCTCTTTGATTATAATACACACACTGTGCGCCGCAATTCCTTCCTTTGCTCCTGTAAAGCCAAGTCCCTCTTCTGTTGTCGCTTTTACGCTGACATCAGACAACGGTATTTTACATGCTTTTGCAATGTTTGTGCGCATCGCCGCAATATACGGCGCAAGCTTCGGGCTTTGAGCCAAAACCGTGGCATCTATATTTCCGACAGAATAACTGTTCTTCTTAAGTAAATCACACACTTTAGATAAAAGAACCATACTGTCGGCATTTTTATAGGCATCGTCTGTATCGGGAAAATGCTTTCCGATATCACCGAGCGCAGCTGCACCGAGTAAAGCGTCACTAACAGCATGGGCAAGTACATCTGCGTCTGAATGGCCCAAAAGGCCAATTCCATCATTTTCAATATGAACTCCGCCTAATATTAATTCTCTACCCTTTTGAAGCTTATGAACATCATATCCATGCCCGATTCTATAATTCATCTTTTTCTCCTTTGTTGATAATTGCTTCGGCAATGATTAAATCCTCAGGAGTCGTAATTTTGATGTTTTTATTATCTCCATCAACAATTTTGACAAGTTTACCGTATGCTTCAATTAAGCCGCAATCATCCGTAAAAAGTTCACTGTTCGGAACGCCCTGCATAGCGCTTAAGTACATTTTTTTATTAAATACCTGCGGTGTTTGAATTGCCCTTAGCGAATCCCTCGCCGGCGTTGAAGTTACTATTCCTTCATCACTAACGGTTTTTATTGTATCTTTAACCGGGATACCGGGCGCAGCGGCATCAAAATCAAAAGCCGCAAAAATCGTTTTTTCAATTGTTTCTCTGTCCACAAGAGGTCTTGCACCGTCGTGTATGGCAATATAATCGGACTCTGTCATGCAACACCTAACAGCATTAAAAACGCTTTCCTGGCGCGTACAGCCGCCTTTAACGATATTACTGACCTTATTAACCGAATAATCTTTTACCATAGCAAATATTTGAGGGATGTCCTCTTCACGTGCCGATATGATTATTTCCTTAATAAGATCCGAATTTTCAAATGCCTTCAAAGTCCTGATAAGCACAGGGACGCCGTCAATTAGCAAAAACTGCTTATTGACGCCGCCCATTCTTGTTGAATTTCCGGCAGCTACAATAATCGCGGAAACATACGGATAAGAAGCTGCCTCATTATTATATTTTTTTGTTTTAAACATACTCATAACCCCTTTGTAATACTTAGGGCAAACAAATAGATTTTATGAGTATATTTTACACCAAAGCCTCTATAGTTGCAAGCTTAACTGCAAGGCAAAGAATATCGGCTGCTTTTTGAAGCTCATCAGTTGAAGGATAAGAAGGTGCAATTCTGATATTTCTGTCATCGGGATCTATTCCGTACGGGAATGTTGCACCTACGGTAGTAAGAACGACACCGAGTTCTTTACAAATTTCGCCCACGCGTTTTGCGCTGCAATGGTTAACGTCAAGACTTATAAAATATCCGCCTTTAGGAGATGACCAGGATGCAAGATCATTGTCTTTAAGCTCTTTTTCAAGCGTTTCAAGCACTATATTAAATTTAGGTGCAAGAAGTTCAGCGTGTTTCTTCATATGTGCCTTAATACCATCGGCATTTTTGAAGTATTTAACATGTCTTAACTGATTCATCTTATCATAGCTTATTGTCTGCGACTTTAATCTGTCTTTAATCATCGCAATGTTCTTAGGTGAAGCAGCTATTGCCGAAATACCTGCTCCGGGGAAGGTTATTTTTGATGTTGAAGTAAATTCAATGAAATTATCCTCTGTTCCGAATTCCTTGCAGGCGTCAAAAATATTGAGCAAAGTATCAGCATCATCGCAAAGGTCGTGCACAATATAAGCGTTGTCCCATATTACACGGAAATCGGGCGCAGACGGTTTTAAAGCGGCCAACGCACGAACTGTTTCATCCGAATACGTTATTCCGTCGGGATTGGAATACTTCGGTACGCAGAACATACCTTTTACAGAAGGATCTTTAACAAGCTCGGCAATTTTTGCAACATCAGGTCCTGTTTCTGTCATTCTGACATTTATCATTTTAATGCCGAAATGCTCGCATATACCGAAATGTCTGTCATATCCGGGAACATTACATATGAATTTAACATCGCCCTGACGGCACCAGGGCTCGGCACCTGCACCGTGCGTATAACACTGTGAAATATAGTCATACATAAGATTCAAGCTTGATGCGCCGCCGACAATGATGTTTTCGGGAGCGACTCCGAGTTCATCCGCAAAAAGCTTTTTGCATTCCGGAATACCGTCAAGACCGCCGTAATTGCGGACATCCGTACCGTCTTCGGATATCCAATCGGAAGCCGAAAGTGATGAATTAAGCATATCCATGGAAAGCTCCAACTGCTCGGGCGACGGCTTACCTCTCGCCATATTGAGTTTAAGATTTTGTGACTTAACGTCACCGTATTGTTTCTTAAGCTCGCTTTTTAAATCCTCAAGTTCTTCCCTATTCATTTTGCTGTATTGCATTATTCTTGCCTCCAAGATTTAAAAATACTTTTTTAACCTTATAGATTTTATAATATTTTACTCAGTTTTGCAATATTTGTTTTTAATTCTTGCAATAATTATAAAAAAAGACAAGCTGTCAAACATACAGCCTGTCTTTTTGTCTATTTTAAATAAATAATAGTTCAGTCTTTTACAACGGAACTCAACTCATGCTCTTTTTTACGTATCTCTTCAAGTTCATTTTGTATTTTTTCTTTCTTCTTTCCGGTATAATCATTGAAAAACATTGGTATCATAGTTAAAAGGAACCCAAGAGCAGGAAGAAGAGTTACCATAATCAGAAGCCATTTTTGAGTGAAAGGCGTTTGCTGAGCCAAAATCTGTTTGCCGTTTATGTCAAGATTACCGTCAATCGGCTTTTGATACTTACCTATTTCGAGAACCCAACCTGTTACAACTCCGGCTATACCTGCTGTAACCTTTGAAAGGAAGGTCTGGAAAGCAAAACACACACCCTCAGATCGTTTACCTGTTTTCCATTGCATATAATCAACCGAGTCAGCTATGAAAGCATATGTAATTACATTATAAATTCCGAGAGGGAATCCCATTAAGAACAGACATACCCAAAGAATATAAATATTAATATGCCCCGGATCATTCATAAAGAGCAAATAGCAAACACAGTGTGCAATGACTCCGAAAATAGATGAACCGATGTAAATCTGCTTCAAATCAAATTTCTTGCGAAGCATCGGGAATACGACCATGGCCGGCACCATACCGGCACCAATGGCAACAGTTAAAGTCGTGAGAATAGTTCCGCGCGGTATCCAAAATCCGCCTGCTTTATAAGCGGCTACAACATCGTTTGTAGAAGCAAGAACATCAAAGTCCGTATAACCTTGAATTATTAAATAGTTAGCTATATAGTCGGCAGATATATTGGCAATAACCATTGTAGAACCGAGTATCGCTGCTGCGATTACAAGTAAAAGCAGTTTGTTTTGACCGACAACATGAACAGTCTCTTTAAAAGTAGGTGTCGTTGTTGACGGCTCTATTCGCTCTTTAGTTGTAAAGAACGCAAGACTTGAAAGAAGCGCGCCCATGACACCAAAGAGAATTGCGCCGAAAAGATAACCGCCGCGCAAGCCGAGAGAAGACTGTCGTAAGATGGGAATAAGAAGTGCCGGAAGAATACCGCCAAATGTAGAGCCCAAACGTCCGTTTGAAATAAACTGTGTACGTTCTTTTTCGTTTGGTGTTATAACCGAAGTCAGTCCCCAAAAAGGAACGTCTTGTATCGTAAAGCAAACACCCCAAAGCACATATGTACACGCAGCATATACAGTAGCCGCCGCGCTGCTTTGAAAAGGAGCAATAAACAAAAGGATGGTCGACACACAAACCGGTATCGGAGAGAAAAGCAAATACGGACGCATTTTTCCCCATTTACTTCTCGTCTTATCTACTATCATTCCCATTATTGGGTCGTTAAGCGCATCAAAAATACGACCGCCGAGTATAATAGCACTTGCTGTAACAGCGTTTAGTTTAGCAACGTCAACCAAAAAGACAAGATAGAACATTGTCATTATAGTATATATTCCGCTTCTGCCGAAAGCAGAAAGCGGAAAACATATTTTTTCTTTTAAAGTTAAATATTTCTTTTCCATTCCCTCAACTCCTGTTATTTTTTTCTGACAAATAAAGCCGGTAAAATTTTTGGCTTACGCTCCCCTGCTTTGACCATTTCGTTTATCAGCATATCTTTGAGTTCAGCCCTTACGGAAGCATATTCCGGAGATTTTATTAGATTGTTTTTCTCAATCGGATCAACTGAAAGATCATATAAATAATCTTCAAAATATACATCTGAGTTGTGGGCAACATATCCGGTAGGAGCAAGAGTCCTTACGGAATACTTATACTTTTTGGTTCGTATAGCTCGTCCGCACTGACTTTCACTTATTTGAATAAATACGCAGTCGCGTTCCTTATTTTCACGCATTTCCTTGAGCAGCGATACGCCGGAATAGCTTTTCGGTATCGATATTCCTGCCATATCAAGCAATGTCGGAGGGAGATCTATAAGACTGACAAGTCTGTCATCAATTACCCCGCCTTTGAACATCCCTCCGCTGATAATCAGCGGCGTATGCGTTGCGCTGTCGTGGCAACTTCTCTTATACTCAAGATTGCGGGTCTTAAAATGAGAGCCGTGATCGCTTGTATAAATAATAATTGTGTTATCGTAGAGTCCCTTTTCCTTCAGCTTTTTAACGAGCTTACCGACATTATCATCAAGTCTGTTTATTGCAGCTATGTAATCCGGATACATTTTATTATAATCGCCGGGTAAAAACGACAAGTCGGGTGGTATAGGATAGTCTTTAAATTTATCTACAGTATCCTTAGGACCTTCATAACAATGATGATCATTTTGATGATGTGGTTCAATATGAGATACAAACATAAAAAACGGCTTATCAGATGTCTTTTGCTCAAGATATTGAAGGGCGAAATTGTTTATGCAATCAGCGCGATAGCCCTTGAAATCAACTTTTCTGTTTTCATTGTCAAAGACATATCCATCATATCCGTGTGATGTAAACTCAAGAACATCGGATGCACGCCACCAATCTTTATAACCGCCGCGCAGGTTCTCCGGAATTGCGCTTTTTTCGCAGTGGAAGCCTACGTTCGGCAGTCTGTCGGAGGCTAAGTGCCACTTCCCGACATAAGCTGTTTCGTATCCTGCTTCGTTAAAGTATTCCGCTAACGGCTTAATGTTTTGCGGAAGCGGAATTCCATTCCAATAGCATTGGTTTTGCGTCGCATAAAGACCGGTTTGAAGGCAAGCACGAGCCGGTCCGCAAACCGGTTGACACGTATATGAATTTGTAAAATTCACACCGTTTTCGGCAAGCCTCATAAGATTTGGAGTAACGGTTTCATTAACAGTGTCCCATCTCTGTTGATCGCTGAAATAAAAAATAATATTTGGCCTCATTATGTTCCTCCGTTATATTATATAAATGATATTACAGCATTGTATAAAGATAGTGCCGCAACCGAAGATACGGCAATTGTAAACGTGACTTTAATTGCTTTTTCATTGCATTTCCTATTTAAAATCGAACCTATGAACCCTCCGATAACCGCAACAGGGATAATCACAAGCAGTACCTTCATATCGAATCCGGAAAAGCCCGTTTTTATATATGTGGATATAATGTTTGCGCATTGGGAAAAGAAAATAACAGCCACCGAATACACCGCTGCATCTCTCATCGTAAACGAAAACATAAGAGTTAAAAAAGCAACATTTATCGGTCCGCCGCCAATACCCAAAAATGCCGCCGCGGTACCGAGCAGTAATCCGGACAGCAAAATTGCTATGGGATTTTTAACATTAAATGTTTTGAAATTACCGGATACAAAAATAATAACGCACACTAAAAAAACAGCCAATATTGCAGACTGTATGCCTCTTACGGTATTCGGAGTTGAAGAAACACTTAACGCATAATTAAAAAGATAATTTCCGAGCAGACCGCCGCCGACCGAGCCCAAGGCAACCAACAACACAATAAACGGCTTTATCGGCGTTTTTTTAATAATATGACGCGTAGTTGATGTTATCGACATCGCAAAAACAGCACAAGACGAAAAGAAAGAAATTTCGGTTAGAGGGTGTGCATTGATAACATCGAGGACCGGCTTGATTATAACTCCGCCGCCGAGTCCTACAAACGACCCTAAAAGTGTCGCCAAAAAAACAACAAAACCATATAAAATTAAAACCATTTTCAAAACCTCTTTTGTATTATAACACAAAAAAACGCAACACACAATTGCTGATTATAAAAAACAAGCGTTTGTATGACAAAACAACCGCTTATTTTAATCATTTAGCAAAAAATTGTTTATATTTTTTCTTCGGCAATCACTTTTATGTTCTTTTCCATAAGATCAAAGAACTTTTCAACTACAGTTTTGTCTTTTTCATTTTCTCTGACACACATTGATAATGTAAGCTCACTGTTAAGAGAGGTTGCCGAAAGCAAAACATACGGCTTATATTTTACTGCACCGGTCATAAATCCGTCGATATAATCTGCAAAGTTTTCCGTTTTATCCTGCTTGGATTTTCTAATAAATAAGATAACATAAAATTACATTATGTTCAATATTCTAGTTAATTGCGCTCTCTTTAACAGTTGATTTTTTTCTTGCACTTTTTTATTTTCGTGCTATAATTATATATTATTCGGAGGCATAGCTCAGTTGGTTAGAGCGCACGGTTCACATCCGTGAGGTCGAGGGTTCAAATCCCCCTGTCTCTACCAAAAAAGGAACGACAATCTTCAACGTAAGATTGTCGTTCCTTTATATTATGAACATTACTCCTTTTTGATACTCTCTATTTACGGAATCTCATTGTGACAGGATTTACACGTTATTCAACTACTGTATAGAAAAATATTATGATTTTGATAATTTATACTTGCTTATCAATAAGCATAAAAGCATAATCGCCGGGAAGATAATTGCCGACAAAATACCAATATGGAGATTATTGTTAAAGTTTCCCGAAACCAAACCGGCAAGAGTAGGACCGCCGGAGCATCCGAGATCTCCCGCAAGAGCCAACATTGCAAACATAACAGTTCCGCCTCTTTTGATTGCTGCAGAAGATTTGCTGAACGTGCCCGGCCATAATACGCCGACAGAAAATCCGCATAAAGCGCAGCCTATAAGACCTATTGCAGGAACTGGAATCAACGCAATACATAGATATGAAATAACGCAAAGACACGCTGAAAAAAACATACACTTATTGAGATTTAATTTATCACCGAATTTGCCGTATAACAAACGTGAAGTTCCCATAAGAGCGGCGAAAGCAAGCGGTCCTGCGAGATCACCGACGGTTTTGCTGACTCCGAGACCTTGCTCCGCAAATGTTGACGCCCATTGACTTACTGCCTGTTCGCTGGCTCCGGAGCACACCATCATTATCATCATTAGCCAAAAGACCTTGTTGCCGCAAAGTTCCTTTAGCGTTAATCCTTTTTCCCCTTCCTCCTGCAAAGAATATATAGGTACCTGTGTAAAAAATACGGCGTTTACTATTGGGATTAAAGCCCAAAATATCGCTAATATTCTCCAATTTGATATACCGAAAGCCGTAAAAAACAGCGTTGAGAGCAAAACTACCGCCATATGTCCCCAACAGTAAAATGAATGAAGTAAGCTCATAGCTTTTTCTTTGTTTTCGGTAGGGCACGCCTCCATAATCGGGCTTACCAAAACCTCAAGTAAACCGCCGCCGACGGCATATATGATAACAGCTATTAAAAGCCCGACAAAAGGCGATGCAAATACCTCGGGAAGTACCGTTAACAAAATCAGACCGACCGCGGCAAATACGTGCGATAATACAGCCGATGCCCGATAACCTATTTTATCGATAAATCCTGCCGATAAGAGGTCAATCAGCAGCTGTATGACAAAGTTAACCGTAATCAGAGCGGTTATCTGCGATAACGGTATATCAAATGTTTTTTGAAATGTTACAAATAAAAGCGGCGCAAAATTATTAACAATTGCTTGCACAATATACCCTGTAAAGCAAGCACACATTGTTGATTTATAGCTTTTTTTCATCGTTCAGAACCTCATAAAAAATCTTTTCACATTTTATAATAAAAGTGCAAATAAATCAATAACATATCGATAAAAAATCCCGACAGATAACAGCTCTGACGGGATTTAATGTTTTTATAATATTATAAAATCAAAGTTTCATAGCTACGTCCCAAGCACGCCATATAACGGTACGCAAGTTGCCGACGTGATCCGCGTCGCCAACCAAATGTACATTTTTGCTCTCGGGGAACAAAGGCATTGAATGATAACCTACAGACAAAATAACTGAATCAGCAGATATTTTTTGTGTTTTACCGTCGCTTGTTTCAACAATTACTCCGTCCTTTAATATCTCTTTAACCTTTGTATTAAGATAAACAGGAGCTTTTTTGTATTTTAACATTTCTCTGAGAAACGATGAATTGGCAAGGCAAACGCCCTTAACTGCTATAAGATCATTTTTCATTTCAATAACAGTCGGATTTTTGCCCTTGAGGATTAAGTCGTAAGCAATTTCGCAGCCGGTTAAACCGCCGCCGATAATTGCAACATTCTCCCCTACATCTATGCCGTCAAGATATGTTGTTGCGTCCATTGCATACTCAATTCCCGGAATCGGAGGTTTATTAGCTGCCGAGCCGGTAGCAACAATAATCTCGTCTGCAGAAATATCCGAAAATCTTTTAATCTCACTGTTAAGCTTAACTGTTACGGACGAATTATTTATTGCTCGCCTGTACCATTCAATTAAATCACGGTCTTTTTCCTTAAATGAAGGAGCGGCAGCTTCAATAAATATACCTCCGAGTCTATCGGTCTTTTCATAAAGAGTAACGGCATGACCGCGTGCAGCGGCAACTAAAGCAGTCTCCATACCTCCGATACCGCCACCGATAACAGCAACGGATTTTGAAACTCTTGCCGGGACAATCTTATACTTCTTTGACTGCATTGTCATCGGATTAAGCGCGCAGCGAGACATATTCGAAGTGTCATCCATATCCTGAATATTCGGCACACCCTCATAATGCGCCATATTAAAGCAGGCGTTATGACAGCAAATACACGGCTTGATATCTTCTTCTCTGTCTTCCATCAGTTTTGTAACCCATGCTGGATCGGTAAGAAACTGTCTTGCAAATCCGACAGCGTCAATTTTATTTTCTTTAACGGCGCTCGCTCCCTCTTGAGGAGTCATTCTGCCGGCACAAACAACAGGTATGTCGACAAACTTTTTTATATGTTCTACATCTTCCAAATTACAGTTCTCCGGCATATATCCGGGAGGATGAGCCCAATACCACGCGTCGTATGTACCGTTGTCGCAGTTGAGCATATCATAGCCTGCGTCCTGCAAGTATTTTGCGGCGCGCTCAGATTCTTCCATATCTCTGCCGACTTCCGTATACTCTTCGCCGGGCAATGCCCCTTGGCGGAATCCCTTGGTCTTTGAAACAACCGAATATCTGAGGGAAACCGGGAATTCTTTTCCGCATGCCTTTTTTACGGCTTTTACTATTTCAACGGGGAAGCGGTAACGGTTTTCAAAAGAACCGCCGTATTCGTCCGTACGCTGATTGGTATATTTCATCGTGAACTGGTCAAGCAAATAGCCCTCATGCACAGCGTGAATTTCAATGCCATCCACTCCTGCTTCCTTACATAATTTAGCGGTTTTCGCAAAAGCGTCAATCATTTCGTCGATTTCCTTGATTGTTAAGGCTCTCGACGGGACCTTATCGCTCCATCTGTTCGGATTGGGAGATGCGCTTGCACAAAGGTACTCAACATCAAGAATGGGCTTTGCAAGCACACGTAAAGCTTTGTTGCAATATACCTTTTCCATAAGGTCATTTACTGCCATAGAACGACCAAAGCCTGCCGTTAACTGTATAAAAAGCTTTGCGCCGGTTTTATGGTACTCTTCCATAAAAGCTTTAAGCTGCTTGAATTTCCCTGTATTCTGATATAACCATTTACCACCGAAGGTGTCGCGTATAGGTGCTATTCCGGGCAAAATCAAACCGACATTGTTTTTAGCTCTTTCAAGTAAAAAATTTGCAGCCTCTTTGTCAAAATGGTTAGGCTCCATCCAGCCGAATATAGAAGTACCGCCCATTGAGCATTGAACAATACGGTTTTTAATTTCTACATTACCTATGTGCCACGGCGTAAACAACGCCTCATATTCTTGTTTCATATTATCACCGTCCTATAAAATTTTGCAATCGTTATTCTACCGTGACGAGTCCGTCATCCCCGATTGAGACCGTCATACCGTCCTTAACATAGTCAAGAAATTCATCACCGAGCATATCAACTACCGGCATAGACGCATTTGTCCAATTTGCCGCAAGTATTGCACCGGAGGCAGCAAGCGAATCAATCGGCTTAGAGAACAACATGCAAGCAGGTTGCTTTGAAAGAGCGCAGGCTGCGTAAAGTACCATTCCGCCGGTTGTTGAGCCGATGGTCTCCGGTAAGCAAAGCGCTTTGCCTATCATGGGCTTTTTATATATATCACTGTTATTTTGGTCACCGCACTTAACCTGTTTATCGCCGAACATCAAAGCCATTTGAAAGCTTGCAAGCGTATTAAAACCACCGTGTGAAACGAGGGCTTCAGCTTTAACTCTGCCTGGAGTAACAACGCGACCTTTAAATGATTTACTCATCTTATTTGCCCTCCTTTGTTATAATACGTACAATTTCGTCATCAGAATAAAACTTTGCGCTTGTATATGTACGAAGCTTATTTGATGAAGTAATAACAGGCATCTTCTTTGATAACGGATTATTCATATACATAAGCGGGCAAATATAGCTCAATATAACGCCGGTATTTTTAAGCCGCTCGGCATACTCGGTTTTGTTAAACTCTTCTATTATATCCGGAGCGGATGTAAATACCGTCGGAACAAGAACCTTTTTATTTCCTGACTCCTTTAAGCCGTATTCAACGCGTTCCGTCCACATTTCAAGTTGTTTCAATGTCATATGCGGACAGCCCATAAAGCAAAGCTTAGGCGTTGCATTCGGGTCTTTCCAAATACAAGGATAACTGTTTTTAACTCGCTTGAGCTCCGCGTCATCAATAATGTATGTAGGCGCGTTATCCCTTAAAAGCTTTTTACCGTAGTCAACGGCTTCCGGCGTTAGGTTTTCTATATGATACAGACCGACAGAGCCGTTGGATGCTGTTGCGGCACCGAAATCCTTGAGATAGGCACAAGCCTCGTCATTCAATTCGGTTCCTGTCCATTTATCAAGGCCTCTTATATAAGGTACTTTTTCCATTACCTTCATTCCTATGGCAGAACCGAGTATTTGGGCCTCAGGCTTTTTGGTTGTTTTGATTTCTATTATCCAATCTGCTTTTCTGCCTTCATCGGTAAGCAATCCAAATTCAGGAACAAATCCTGCTATTGAACCCATCAACTCAATAATACCTGAATTTCTGTTGCACCTCGCTCCGAGAACGCTGTTGGCATATACAACAGCCGAGGACTCAGCCCAGGATAGAATTTCACCGCGTTTAGGAGTATTACCAACCTCCGAAAGATAGCAGGCGCACGTATACGCCTTATCACCCATCAGTCCGAAGTGTTTGAGCTGTGACTCATACCTCTCTTGCTGACTGTACATAAACTTAAATACAATGTCCTGCAAAAATGATGACGGCACGTTTTTATCAAGCGGTCTCGGGTCGGCCGAAAATGGCTGCTTACTGACAGCACCGGCTTCAAGAAGAGTATCATACAGCTCATATATCGGCTTCATAACCCCTATTCCGAAGCTGATAACTGTATGCCCATACTTGCTTGTAACGGGAACCATACGCTCTGCGCCGAAGGCTTCACCGTACATAACAAGAGTTTTCATAACCTTTGCCATGGTTTCGCCTTTTTCGCCGTCCAAAAGTGCTTGTTGCTCTTTTGTTAAGACCATAAATAACAACCCCTTTTTATATTTTTGCGTTAATTGCAGCAAATTATATAAATTACACTTGCTCAGCATCAACATTTTGTTAATTATATCACAAGCGATGCCGGATTTCAATATAAAAGAATAGCGGCGATAAAAAATCCGCGGATTTTGCATCATTTATTCATAATATTCAATAGTATAAATTGTTTTTTTCTCTTGCATATGAATAATATGCTGAAACTTTTCCTAAACAAGTGAATCTTGTTTATTTTTTACAGGCTTAATGATATACTAAAAAAGTAATGTTGTATAAAATACGTACAACAACAAGCAAAGAAAGGATGAAACAAATGAACACATACGGATTTACAAAGAAAATAGCCTTGGTTGGCACCGGTTTTGTAGGAATGAGTTTTGCATACGCCATGCTTTGCGAAAGTGTTTGCGACGAGCTTGTGTTGATTGATGTAAACAAACAAAAAGCCGAAGGAGAGGCCATGGACCTTAATCACGGTTTATCTTTTGCTAAAACAAATATGAAGATATATGCAGGCTCTTATACCGATTGCCGAGATGCGGACATAGTAGTTATATGCGCCGGCGTAGGTCAAAAGCCCGGAGAAGACAGGCTGTCGTTGCTTCAACGAAATACTGAGGTTTTCAAAACAATAATTTCTCCTATAATATATTCGGGTTTTAACGGAATTTTCCTTGTTGCAACCAATCCTGTTGACATTATGACAAAGATTACATGGCAGCTTTCGGGATTCGACTGCAAAAAAGTTATAGGCACCGGTACTACGCTTGATACGGCAAGACTTCGTTATCTTCTCGGCGATTATTTTAACGTTGACCCGAAAAATGTTCACGCATACGTTATCGGCGAGCACGGAGACAGCGAGATGGTACCTTGGTCGCAAGCTTTCGTCGGCACAAAAAGCATAATGAGCATTGTTGAAAACAATCCGGATAGATTTAAGCTTACCGACCTTGATGAAATAGCAAAAGATGTTACAGGAGCTGCACAAAAAATAATAGAAGCAAAAAAAGCCACCTATTACGGAATAGGAATGGCTTTGGTAAGAATAGTAAAAGCTATATTCGGCGATGAAAAAAGCGTATTAACCGTTTCTTCAATGTTCCGCGGTGAATATGACATCAACGGAGTATATGCCGGTATACCGAGCATTATAGGAAGAGACGGAGTCAGAGAAATAGTTACTCTTGACATAACAGCTGAAGAAGAAAAGAAGCTCAAAGAATCCTGTGAGCTTCTCAAAAATGCAAGCGAAGGCATCAAAATCTGATTATACTTCGCGTACCGTTTGAAATGTATAACCGTTATTGGTTAAATATTCAATATCATTGATTGCCGCAGCGGCGCCGTTAACTGTTGAGTACATGGCGTCCTCGGCAATTTTTGTTTCTATACCGGTTTCGTTTTCAACAAGCTTATCCATTCCCCACAAAAGAGAAGTACCGCCTGTCAAAGTAACTCCGTTATCCGAAATGTCTCCAACAAGCTCAGGAGGTGTTTTTTCCAACACATCTTTTATACCTTGTATCATCATATTTATTTGCTCGCTTATTGAGTCAAAAATCTCAGTGGAAGTAACTTCAAAGGATATAGGCATATTGTCAAGGCAGCTTTTGCCGGAGGCTATAACCGCAAGCTCCTCTTCACGCGGAACAGCACTGCCCAAGCATATTTTCAGTCTTTCAGCAGTTTGAGGACCGATTAAAATATCACGGTTTTTCTTTAAATAACGCATAATTGCCTCATCAATTGAAATTCCGCCTATTTTCAGCGACTTAGCCACAGCAATACTGCCCATGGTTACAACCGAAACATCGATTGAGCCGCCGCCCATATTTACAAGCAATCTGCCGGAAAGAGAGTCATTTTTTATTCCGATGCCGACGGCAGAAGCAAGTGACTCTTCAATCAGGCAAGCACGCCCGGCACCGGCTGCCGTAACAACATCTAGGAAAGTACGTCTTTCAAGCCCCGTAGCTCCGCTCGGTATCGATATTACGACATTTGGCTTTATAACACTGTTTTTTAAAATCTTTTGCAAATAATACTTCAGTATATGCTCCGCCATAGTATAATTAGAGATAATACCTCCTACAATCGGACTTATAACCTCAATACTATCATCTGTTCTACCATTTATAGTGTATGCCGCATTGCCTATTGCTATCGGCATACCGGTTTCAACATCAACAGCAATCATAGTAGGCTCATCAAGAATGACGCCTTTCCCCTGAACATATAATTCCGTTGAGGAAGAACCAAAGTCAATTGCTATATTTGTTCCTATCATTCTTAATCACCTACCTACAATTTTATTATTAAATATTTTATCACAGCGAATAAAAAAAGTAAATTAAAAACGTCCGCAAATTCGCAGAAAAAGCCCGATGCAACAGCACCGGGCTTTAAACTGATTGAATTACAGCAGAGAGTTTTCTTCGATAACATCGACGCCGTTTTCCTTAAGGTGCTCGCAAGCTTTTTCGTTATTATCAACTCTGAAAATAACATAGGCATGCCCTTCTTCCGGAGTTAAGAAAGCATAAGCATATTCAACATTTTCTCCTGCATCGGAAAGAAGCTTGACAACTTTGGCAAAAGCACCGGTAACATCCGGAATAGAAATCCCGACAACATCTGTTATGGAAACGGCAACACCGTGTTCCTTCAATACTTTTGCAGCCTTATCGGTATCCGACACAATAAGTCTCAAAATGCCGAAATCCGTTGTATCGGCAATTGAAAAAGCACGGATGCTTATTCCGCCGTCAGCCAAAAAGCCCGTAATATCGGCAAGCCTGCCGGGTTTGTTTTCAACAAAAACTGAGATCTGCTTAATTGCCATAACATTTGCCTCCTTAAATGTGTCTATTATCTATTACTCTTACTGCCTTGCCCTCCGAACGAGGAAGAGAGCGAGGTTCAACAAGCTTAATAATTGCAGAGATACCGAGAGTTGCATGCATTGCGTCTTTAATCCTTTTCTCCTGTTCTTCAATCACACGAACCGAGTCAGAGAAAAGAGCATCCGACATTTCAATTTTGACCGTCATTATGTCAAGATTATTCTTTCGATCAACAACTATTTGATAATTCGGCTCCATGCCGAGAGACAGAATTACATGCTCAATTTGCGACGGGAAAACATTAACGCCTCTGATTATGAGCATATCATCACATCTGCCCTTGGGTTTAAGCATTTTTACAAGCGTTCTTCCGCAATCACATTTTTCGTGAGTAAGGGCGGAAATATCATGTGTTCTGTACCTCACTAAAGGAAGAGCTTCTTTCCCAATGCACGTAAACACAAGCTCGCCGAATACTCCGTCCGGCAAAACTTCAAGCGTATCAGGATCAACAATCTCGGGATAAAAATAATCTTCGTTAATATGCATACCGTTTTGCTCAGAGCATTCAAAAGCAACGCCGGGTCCTGCAATTTCTGAAAGACCGTAAATATCATAAGCTTTGATATTAAGTGACCTTTCGATTTCCTTGCGCATATTTTCACTCCATGCTTCCGCACCGAAAATCCCCACTCTTAAAGGCAGCTTCGTGGAATCAACACCGGCAGCTTTCAGTGACTCGCCGATATACATGGCATACGACGGAGTACAGCAAATAATGTCGGAACCGAAATCCTGCAAAATTTGCATCTGTCTGTTAGTATTGCCTGACGAAACGGGAATAGCAGTTGCACCAAGCTTTTCTGCGGCATAATGCAGTCCGAGGCCGCCCGTAAAAAGGCCGTAGCCATAAGATATATGTATATAATCACCTTTTGTAGCACCTGCTGCCGATAAAGCTCGTGCAGCACTTTCGCTCCAAATGGAAATATCATGCTTAGTATAGCCCACAACAGTCTGTTTACCTGTCGTTCCCGAAGAAGCGTGAACTCGTACAAGCTTTTCTTTTGGAACGGCAAAAAGGCCGAAAGGATAATTATCGCGAAGGTCCTGTTTAATCGTAAAAGGCAGCTTAGTTATATCCGCTATTGATTTAATATCACCGGGCAGAAGACCGATCTCATCAAACTTCTGTTTATAAAAAGGCACATGCTTGTAGCAGTTTTCAACCATTTTAATCAGTCTTGCAGACTGTATAGCAGTAAGATAATCTCTTGAAGCGGTTTCAATGTCCGGGGTGAAATAGTTTTGCATTTGAATATCTCCGTTCTTTCTTACTTATTATAATTGTAACCGAGGTCAAATGCTTTGAGATTCATCTCAAGGAATTTCTCAGGTACAGTATTCTTAATAGCGTTAATCCAAACATCACGATTCAAATCCATATGTGAGGCCATAACACCGATAAGAACGACATTTACGGCTTTGGCAGAGCCTGCCGAGACAGCCAGAGAAAGTGCATCAAGATTTGTAGTTTTTGCTCCTGCTTTATTAATAGCATCAAGTACACCGTCTGGATAAATCGAATTGCCGATTATTACCGACATCGGGTCGATTTTTTGCGTGTTTATTATAAGTGTTCCGTCTTTTTTAAGATACTGAAGCCATCTTGCGGCTTCAAGCTGCTCAAATGCAAGAATCAAATCGGCTTCGCCCTCATTAACTATGGGTGAATTAACTTTTGAACCGTATTTTACATAAGTAACAACCGATCCGCCACGCTGACTCATACCGTGTACTTCTGAGACCTTAACGTCGAAGCCGTTACTTATAAGCGCCGCGCCAAGTATTCTGCTGGCAAGAAGAGTTCCCTGACCGCCGACTCCGACAATCATAATACTTTTTGTTTCCATGTTATTTGCCCTCCTCTATTGCGTTAAATTTGCAGAGCTGACTGCATACATTACAGCCGACACATTGTGTAAAATCAATCTCCGACTTTCCGTCTCTCATACTGATAGCCGGGCAGCCTATCTTCATACACATTTTACAACCGACGCATTTATCTTTGTTTATCTTAAGCGGAGGATTATGTTTAACATATTTTAAAAGAGCACAAGGTCTTCTCGAAATTACAACCGACGGCTCGTCTGCGGCAACTTCTTCACGGATTACATCTTCACATTCTTTAAGGTTATACGGGTCTACTACTCTGACTCTGTCGATACCGACAGCCTTTGCAAGAAGCTCTAAGCTGACTGCGGTAGTAGGGTCGCCCTTAATTGTCTTTCCTGTAGTCGGATTGTCCTGGTGACCGGTCATACCCGTAATGCTGTTATCAAGTATGATAACGGTTGAGTTGCTTTGATTATAAGCAATATCAATAAGTCCTGTAATACCGGAATGAATAAACGTTGAATCGCCGATAACCGCTACAGAGTTCTTGCAGTTGTTTTCATCAGCCTTATTCCTGCCGTGAAGTGCAGATACAGAAGCACCCATACAAACACAGGTATCCATCATACCGATAGGCGGAAGTGCACCGAGAGTATAGCAGCCTATATCGCCGCTTACCGTCAATTTTAATTTTTTCAGCGCATAATAAAGACCTCTATGAGGACAACCGGCACAAAGCACGGGCGGACGTGCGGGAATATCAATATCCGCTTTCATAGTCGGCTTTGTTTCACCGAAAATGACTTTTGCTATAAGGTTCTGTGAGTATTCACCTTGTAATGTGAATTCGTCTTTACCTATAACATCTATTCCTATCTGCTTGCAATGCTCCTCAATAAACGGGTCAAGCTCTTCAAGAACATAGACCTTGTCACAGTTAGCGGCAAAGTTCTTAATAAGTTCAATCGGAAGCGGATTTACACAGCCGAGTTTAAGATACGAAACGCGGTCGCCCAATGCCTCTTTTGCATATTGATAGCAAATACCTGAAGAGATAACACCGATTTTCTTATCGTTATATTCAACGGTATTTATAGAGGCGGTTTCAGCCCATTCGCGCTCTGCAACCATTCTGTCCTCTACAACAATATGTCTTTTCTTTGCCATGGCAGGCATCATAACATATTTACCAGGATTTTTAACATATTCCTTAACGCCTACATCGTTTCTTTCACCGATATTAACTATGCTTCTTGAATGGGCGACTCTTGTTGTCAATCTTAATATGACGGGAGTATCAAACTTTTCCGAAAGCTCATAAGCCGCTTTGGCATACTCGAGACATTCCTCGGAGTCAGACGGCTCAAGCATCAATAACTTAGCTGCCTTAGCATAGTGGCGGCTGTCCTGTTCATTCTGTGAGGAATGCATCCCCGGATCATCGGCAACAGCTATAACCATACCAGCATTAACACCTGTATAAGAAGCGGTAAACAGCGGATCGGCAGCTACATTTAGCCCAACGTGTTTCATACCGCAGAAAGAACGAGCGCCGGCGATAGATGAACCGACAGCAACCTCCATGGCTACTTTTTCGTTAGGAGCCCATTCACTGTAAACATCATCATATTTTGCGATGCATTCCGTTATTTCTGTGCTTGGCGTACCGGGATAACTTGAAGCTACCCTAAGGCCGCCCTCGTAAAGTCCGCGGGCAACAGCCTCATTACCGATTAAAAGTTTTTTACTCATTATTTCACCCCAAATTAGTCTTTTTCGTGTCTTAAATCTATCACTCTTTTTGCTTTGCCGACAAATCTCTCAATTGTCATCGGCTCTACAATGCTGACCTTACACTGAATGCCGAGAACCGTATGAAGATTATGTTTTATGGAATTCTGGAGATCCTGAATCATACCGAAACTTTCAAGAAGAGAATTATCGGAAAGCTCAACCTGAACTTCAAGAGTATCCGCAAAGCCTTCTCTTCTGACGATAAGCTGATAATGCGGACTGACATTTTTCATTCCGACAAGTACGCTCTCAATTTGTGACGGGAATACGTTAACTCCGCGTATTTTAAGCATATCGTCGCTTCTGCCCTTAACTTTTTCCATCCTCGCAAATGTTCTTCCACATTTGCAAGGTTCATATATAACATTGGAAATGTCTCTTGTTCTGTACCTCAATAACGGGAAAGCTTCCTTGGAAAGCGGCGTTACAATAAGTTCACCGTCCTCACCCTCGTCAACGGGTTCAAGAGTTTCCGGGTCAACAACCTCAACAAGGAAATGGTCCTCGTTAATGTGAAGGCCGCATCTCTCGGTACATTCACCCGAAACACCCGGACCTATAAGCTCACTCATTCCGTAGTTATCGGTTGCAAAAAGTCCCCAACCTTTTTCGATTTGTGTTCTCATTTCCGGTGTGCATCCTTCAGAACCGAAAAGACCGAGACGCAGATGATAATCACTCATTGGATATTCGAGTTTTTTTGCGGTTTCTGCCATATAAAGGGCATACGAAGGTGTAGCTACAAGCGCGGTGGTCTTAAAATCGCGCATAAACATTAGAGCTTTTTCCGTATTGCCGCTCGAATTCGGAACAACGGCACATCCTATTTTTTCAAGACCGAAATGAAGCCCAAGAGCACCGGTAAACATACCATAACCGAAAGAAATCTGAACTATATCTTCTTTTGTTGCCCCTGCCGCTACGGCGATACGAGCAACACAATCCGACCACATATCAAGGTCTTTTTTTGTATACCCTACAACGGTCGGTTTACCGGTAGTGCCGGATGAAGCATGGATTCTGACAATATCGCTCATGGGCACTGCAAACATCCCAAACGGATAATTGTCTCGCAAATCTGCCTTGGTTGTAGGAGGTATGTACTTAATGTCAGAAAGAGACTTGATTTTATCAGCCGTAACATGAGCTTCATCAAGCTTTTTTGTGTAGAAAGGAACATTACGATAACAATAATCTACCATATGACGAAGCTTTTCGAGCTGAAGAGCCTCAATATCCTTTCTTTTCATTGTTTCGACATCTTTTTGAAAAAACATTTTACCATTTCCAATCTTCTGAATTTATACAGACAACAAGCCGCAGTTATCAGCTGCGGCAGAATATATAAATTTAATTAATTATAGCATAATTATTCGTTGTCTACAACACCATTATAAAAGAATTCGACATTTTCTTTATCTGTTTTGTTTTTTGTGACAAGGCTTACAACAAGGCACATAATTATTGAAGCTATCATAGCTATGCACGCATAAAGCGGCCCTTGTGCAAGTAATTTTAAAACAAGACTGCTATTTACACCGCAGAGGTTAAGTATTTTGCATCCGGCAGGAATTATCGCAATTACAAATCCGGCTATAATGCCTGCCCACGCGCCCTGTTTATTAAGCTTTTTACTGTACAAAGCGAGTACATACGGAGCAAGAAACGAGCCGGAGATTATGCCCCAAGAATAGCTCATCATATCAAGTATCGGGGTCTTTGTATTTGCGACCACATAAGAAAGAATAATAAACAGCACACAGAAAATTTTTGTAAGCCTGCTTTTTCCTTTATCGTCAATATCAGGCTTTATTTTCGTCGCAACAAGATCAATGGTAAGCGTAGAGCTTGCCGAAAGAGTTATGGAACAAAGCGTCGAAACCGAAGCCGACAGTAAAAGCACAACTATTATTCCGAGAAGTATCGAAGAAAGATTAGCGGCTTTAAGCATATTAGGTACAATGTAATCGGCTGACGGCATATCTACACCTACCGTGAAGAAGCGATGGCAAAGCGAACCGATAAAGTATCCGCCGCCCGCAACAAGCAATGCAAAAAAGGTTGATATAACAACTCCCCTTTTCGCCTGTTTGTCATCCTTTATACCAAAGTATTTCTGTATCATTTGCGGAAGACCCCATGTACCGAAGCTCGTCATAAGAACCGTTGCCATAAGCGAAACCCATTGCGAACCGTTTAATTTCGGCAGACCTGCGTCTGTATGCGCATATTCAATTAGGCCGTCAATTCCGCCTACCTTATCACATCTTACAATTGCAACTATCAGGAAAACAACACCGAACATCATAACAATTCCCTGCACAAAATCGGCACGTGCCTGTACAAGATAGCCGCCGAGAGTTACCAAAAGTATTGCAAGAACGGCAATTATTATAAGGAAAATCGTATCGTCTATTCCGAGTAAAACATCAGCAACGCTGGCAAGACCGCTGTAAACTGATGCCGAATACGGAATAAGAAATACAAAGATAACCACAGCCGAAAAAATTCTCATGGCTCTGCTGTTATATCTTTTTTCAAAGTAATCGGGCATTGTATGTATTTTAAGTCTTCCGGAAATCTCGCGCGTTCTTCTCGCTAATACGAGCCATGCGAGTAATGAGCCGAAAACAGCATTTCCGAGACCTGCAAGAATACCCCAAAGTCCAAAGCTGAGACCTGTTTTGCCTGCATATCCTACAAACATTACAGCCGAAAAATAAGCTGTTCCGTAAGACAATGCCGAAAGCCACGCGCCTGCATTTCTGCCGCCTACCGTCAAATCGGCAATGCTTTTTGCCTTTCTGCCTTCCACAATACCTATTACAACAAGACAAATTATGTATGCTGCAATGGTAATCCATAAAACGGTGTTATTTTCCATCTCTTCATTCCTCTTTAATGATTTTGTGCTTTAAAGCTTTTATCTGTTAAAGCGTAATGGCATAATTGTAACCTCTTAACCAAAATAAGTCAAGAGGTTATTTTATTTATTATAAATTTAACAGCCTTTCAGCGTTACCCGACAATATTTTCTCTTCATCCCGAGCATTTAATCCAAGACTTTTAATAAAGTTAACTTCATTAACATAAGAACTCCAAGGCATATCACTGCCGAACAAAATCCTATCGGGAGAATGTTTGTCGATAATTTCTTTTGCGTATCGCGGAGGCATTTTGCCCGATGAAAACGCGGTATCAAGATAAATATCGGTGCCGCAGAGAACATCATAAACTTCTTTCCACAGAAGATATCCGCCGAAATGTGCGGCAACAACCGGTGCGTCACCGAAAGCGTCTAAGACTCTCAAAAGCATCGTAGGTGTGCAATGCACCGGCTCCGGAAATCCTATGTCAACACCGGCGTGAAATACGGTAATAAAGCCCAGCTCCGAAATCTTTTTATAAATCGGCAGCATACGTTTTTCGTCCACGAAAAAGCCTTGATAGTCGGGATGAAGTTTAATTCCTTTTATACCGGCCGCTTTTAACCTTTCCAATTCGTCGAAAACATCGGGGCTGTCGGGATGGACGCTTCCGAAGGGAATTATTCTGTCACTTTTAAGAAGCGAAACAGCAAAGTCGTTAACACTTTTTTGCTGATGCGTATTAGTAGAAATGTTGAGGGCAACCGCTTTGTCTATACCGTTTTTGCTAAGAAACGATTCAAGACCGTCAACGGTTGCATCATAAACAGGCTCCATACCACCTGACCCCGCAGCAAGCTTAGGAAGTGCCTTAGCCGCAACTTTGTCGGGAAAAACATGAGTATGGAAATCTATAATCAAACAATCACTTCTTTCTGAATTGCTGTTTAAGTCGCTGATCCTTTGCGAGTATACGTTTACGGAGCCTTAAAGATTCGGGAGTGACCTCCAAAAGTTCATCATCTTTGATAAACTCCATACACTGTTCAAGGCTGAGCACGGTATGAGGAACAAGACGAAGTGCATCGTCAGAGCCTGCCGCACGGGTATTTGTCATTTGCTTCTTTTTGCAAACATTACAAACAATATCCTCGTTTCGTGAGCTTTCGCCGACAATCATACCCTCGTAAACTTCAACACCGGGACCTATGAAAAGTCGACCTCTGTCCTGTGTATTAAACAGACTGTAGCCTGTGCTCTCGCCTGTTTCATGAGCGATTATCGAACCACGCTCACGGGTTTCAATATCGCCCTTGTAAGGCTCATATCCCGAAAACACGTTATTCATAATGCCGTTACCGTTGGTATCTGTCATAAACTCAGAACGATAACCGATAAGACCTCTTGCAGGTATTTTAAATTCCAAATGTGTTGAACCGCCGTCGCGCGTTCCCATATTCTCGAGTTCGCCTCTTCTGGAGCCTATTTTCTGCATTACAGTCCCTACATATTCCTCGGGTACCTCAATTATCAAAAGTTCAATAGGCTCTAAAAGCTGCCCGTTTTCAACCTTTGTGATAACCTGCGGACGAGAAACCTGAAACTCATATCCCTGACGTCTCATTGTCTCAATAAGAATAGAAAGATGTAGTTCGCCTCTGCCGGAAACCTTAAAGCAGTCTGTGGAATCAGTCTCCTCAACCTTCATGCTGACATTAGTTTCAACTTCTTTAAACAATCTGTCACGAAGATTGCGAGAAGTGACAAATTTTCCTTCTCTTCCTGCAAACGGACTGTCATTTACCATAAAGTTCATTGAAAGAGTAGGCTCGTCTATTTTAACAAAAGGCAATGGTTCTACACATTCGGGGTCACATATAGTTTCCCCGATATTGAGGTCCGCTATACCGGAAACACAAATAATATCTCCTGCAGCAGCCTCATTAACTTCAACTCTTTTAAGGCCTTCAAACTGATAAAGGCGAGAGATTTTGACGTTTTCCTGCGTACCGTCGGTTCTGCAAAGCACGACTTTATCATTAACCGTTATTCTGCCGCGCTGGACTCTGCCGACACCTATACGTCCGATATAATCATCATAATCCAAGCTTGAGAAAAGACACTGAAGCGGATCGTCAACATCGCCCTCAGGCGGCTGAATTTCACTGATAATTTCTTCAAAAAGCGGTCGCATATCACCGCTTCTGTCATCGGGATTATGCGATGCATATCCGTCTTTAGCGGAAGCATATATAACCGGGAACTCAAGCTGATCGTCATTCGCGCCGAGTTCAATAAACAAATCAAGAACCTCGTCTATAACTTCGGCAGGACGAGCCCCCGGCCTGTCAATCTTGTTGACAACAACTACTACTTTTTTATTAAGTGCAAGTGCCTTTTTTAAAACAAACCTTGTCTGCGGCATACAGCCCTCAAAGGCATCAACAAGCAAAAGAACACCGTCAACCATTGTGAGTATACGTTCAACCTCACCGCCGAAATCGGCATGACCGGGAGTATCGACAATATTAATTTTTATTCCTTTATAATGAACAGATGTATTTTTGGAAAGAATTGTAATTCCGCGCTCGCGTTCAATATCATTTGAATCCATAACGCGCTCCTGAACCACCTCATTATCCCTAAATGTACCGCTCTGTCTTAAGAGCTGATCCACAAGTGTAGTTTTACCGTGGTCAACGTGAGCTATAATGGCTACGTTTCTGAGATTTTCTCTGTATTTCAAACTATTCACCCTCACAAATTTTTTCACAGACATATATTTTACCATTACTGTTTAATATGTGCAAGCAAATTATAACACAATTGCGGCTTTACAAACGACTCAATTTTTTGTAAAATAGACAAAAAAGTATCCGGATGTGTTAATTTTGTTAAAATCAATTAAAGCAGTCTCATCACTTGAAAAAATTTTTATCGATTCAGATGTATCAGACCTCACGGAGTTAAAGCATTTTTCAATGCTGAAAAATGAAAAAAAGTCTTTTCAAATAGCTTTAGATATAACTGATAGTGAATTTATAAATATTGATATAGCCTCCTCGCTAAATGATTTTCTTAACATCTCTGTTGTCAAAAACGTGCCTAGCGACTTGGCGGCACCGAAAAGAACCGATAACTTTTACATAAAAAAAGTACCGGGACTATATCCCGATCTTTTACTTCCTGTTTCCGAAGGCTGTTCTTTTGACTCTTCCGGAACCTTCGCCTTTTGGATTGAAATTTCACCTAGCGGGGAAAAACTTTTACCGAGCGGCAACCACAATATAGTAGTAACAGCAAGAGCAAAGAGCACCACATATAAAACAGAGTTATCAGTTGAAGTAATTGATGCGCTTTTGCCAAAGCAAACTCTTATTTACACGAATTGGATTCACACCGACTGCCTTATGACGTATTACGGCTTCAAAGCATTTACCGATGAATATTGGGAAGCATTGCGTAATTATTTGAATAAAGCCGTAAAATACGGTATGAACTGCGTTTTAACACCGATTTTCACACCGCCGCTTGATACCGAAATCGGCAAGGAACGTCCTACCGTTCAACTTGTTAAGATAAATACTGCCGGAAACGGTGCTTACTCTTTTGATTTTTCGCTATTGAAAAAGTGGATAAACATCTCTAAAGAGTGTGGAATCGAATACTTTGAGTTGTCACACTTCTTCACACAATGGGGAGCGAAACACGCGCCTAAAATAGAAGCTTGCGTAAATGGGAAAGAGGAGAAAATCTTCGGGTGGAACACAAAAGCAACCGGAATTGAATACAAACACTTTTTACGTCAATTTGCCTTTGCGTTAAAAAGTTTTTTGCGAAAAGAAAATCTTGAAAACAATGTATTGGTTCATGTATCTGATGAGCCCCCGTTCAGTTGTCTTATGTCATATAAAAAAGCAAGCAGAATAATCCATCATCTTTTCCCGGAATACAAAATAATAGATGCGATGTCTTCTTATCCGCTTGCTAAAATTTGCAATGTTCGCTACCCAATACCTGCAAACGACTATATTGATAGCTTTATAGGAAAAACCGAAGAGCTTTGGACATATTATTGCAGCGCACAATCGTCAAAAAATGTTTCTAACAGATTTTTTTCAATGCCGTCTGTCAGGAACAGAATTCTCGGTTACCAAATGTACAAATACTCAGTCAAAGGATTTCTTCACTGGGGCTACAATTTTTACTTCAGCCAGTATTCCAGAAAGCCTATTGACCCATACAAGGTGACCGATGCCGGAAAAGCTTTTGCTTCTGGAGATTCTTTCGTAGTTTATCCGGGAGACAACTTTACGCCATTAAATTCACTAAGGCTAAATGTGTTTTATGACGGACTGCAGGATATGATGGCGTTGCAGCTTTTAGAAACAAAAATCGGAAAAGAAGCCGTTGTTAAGCTTATGGAGGATTCTACAGACAAGCCCATAACCTTTTCCGAATATCCGCACAGTAATTCTTGGCTGCTTGAAAATCGCGAAAAAATAAATCAGAAAATAAAAAAATATATTTAATATCGATTCTAACCAATAATAAAAAAACGCTCTCATTTGAGAGCGTTTTTTATTACATAAACAAATACTCGAATTTTCGGCTGGTTGCCATTGAAAAGTAATTTTTTCCTGCAACTATTATATGGTCATTTACCCTAATTCCAAGCTTTTTCAGCATCAAAATAAGGGCTCGCGTCGCATCAACGTCAGCAGCAGAAGGAGCCGCAACTCCTGACGGATGATTATGCGATATAATTACCGAAGAGGAATTTGTGTTGATAGCCTCACTTACAAGCTTACGCATATTAAGATCGGTGTAATCAGGATTACCTTCCGAAACTTCAACAAACTTTTTCACTTTGCAATTATTATCAAGACAAACAGCATAAAGCTTTTCGGTATTAGCCCCGATAAACCGCGACATAAAATATTTACCGGCAGCCTCGGCAGAATTAAGAACAATACTTTCGTTTTTGATTTTATCCTGCTCATAACGAGAAAACAGTTCCGGCATAAGCTTAATTAAGGTAGCTGTATTCTCTCCTACACCGACAACATTCATAAGCACATCTTTAGGTGCATCAAACACAGCCGAAAGAGAGCCGAATTCGTCAAGCAATCTGTGAGCAATATCATTTGTATCCTTTTGCGGAATGGAATAAAAAAGTAAAAGTTCAAGCACATTATGGTCGGCAAAAGTTTTCAAACCTTCGTGTTCAAATCTTTTTCTCACTCTTGCTCGATGGTTTTCGTGCAAATTACGGCTTGAGTCGGACATTTTATTTTATCTTTCTGCTGCCGGGCTTGACAAGCGGTAACCCGCTTTCACGGCAAAGCGGACAATTAGCAGCTTCCCACGAAACAACATCAGCCGAATATACAGCCTTATACGGAACGCCGAAATCAATTTTTCCGTCGGTTCTGTCTACAATAGAACCAACACCGACAACGACACCGCCTGCTTCTTTGACAAGATTTATTACTTCTCGAACAGAGCCGCCTGTGGTCACAACATCTTCTACAACAAGAACACGCTGACCCTTCTCAATAACAAAGCCTCGTCTGAGAGTCATCTTGCCGTTTTCATCACGCTCGGTAAAAAAGTTTTTACATTTGAGAGCGCGGCTGACTTCATACGCCATTTGGACTGCTCCCATGGCGGGGCCGATTACTACTTCCACATCGTCATTTTTGAACTTATTAGCAAGATCTGCGCAGAGCTCTTCGCTGTACTTTGTATTACAGAAAATCTTTGCACACTGAAGATATTTATTTGAGTGTCTGCCTGATGTTAAAAGGAAATGTCCTTCCTGTAAAACACCTGCTTCTTTTAATACTTCAAGTACTCTTTCTTTAGAAAGCATAATTAACCTCCGAAATGTTTTTTTATATTATAACTCATATTTTCTCTTTTGAAAAGAGAAACAAGCGTAAAAAAAGTTCCGTTTATGATTTAAATATCCTTTTAAAGCTTTTATGCCACTTCAGCATATATAAAGTAATGAGACGCGTAAGAGCTATATCATAGATTAAAAACACAACATTGCCGAGAGCCAACAAAATCCAAGCAGCTGCGGCACCATACTTTTTCATCTCTTCAAACGGTACCTTGAATACATAGGTGACAATTAAAAACGCCAATATCATTGAGAGATTAAATATTATAAATTTAACGGTCCAAGACAGTGCTTTGTTGAGTTTTTTCTCAACCATAGCCTTAATAATCGGATAGTAGCCGAAAAACATCACATACATAACGGCCGCCTCTTTATCGGCAACAAGCAACATTGAGAGCACGCCGACTACGAAATAAACACCGAAAGCCCATTTTTTGTTAACTTCAATAACTATTATAACAAGCAAAAGTCCGGCAATAGCAGGTATGGCATACGTAAGTGTCGGTATCGCCGAAGTCAAAAGCATAAGAACAATTGACAAAGCGGCAATAATACCGCCGATTGCGGTTTTCGTCGAATTTTTATAAAAGCTCTTATTCATAGCTCAGCACCACGGAATCAAATCGCCGCCCATACATTCGCAACAGCAATCGGCACACATAAGTCCCGAACAAATGTCACAAGCACTACACCCTGTTCCTTTTTCATGAGAAGTACGGTATCCGCCTGATGCGTTATTATTCAAATTGTTAAAAGCATCTGTGTATTCTCGATTCTGAGGTTCCATACTGCAAGCGGTGGAGTAATTTTTATATGCTTCATCAAACCAACCGCGCCTCTGCTGAACCTGACCTTTTAAAAAATACCACTCGGCATTTCTGATATCCTTCGGAATACCGTCAAGAATCGTTTCAGCATCATCAATTCTTCCGGACCGAATTTGCGCTCTTACATCCGGATACTGTGAATTTCCATAGCCGTTATCAGCACCGTAATAACCGTTGTGTTGAGCGGAAGTGTTGTAAGAAGGACCATAAGATGCAGCGTTGTCTCCATAGCGTTCGGCCATGATGGCATCGTATGCTCTGTCAAGTTCATCCATTTTTTTCTCGGCAATATCGGAGAGCGGACTGCTCGAATAATTGTCCGACTGATACTTTCTGGATAACGTTCGGTATGCTTCTTTTATTTCATCATTTGAGGCATTTCTGCCGACACCAAGAACTCTGTACGGATCTGTATTCATTTATCTGCTCACCTCTTTATCTTTTTCAGTAATCATTTTTTGTTGATTCTCAAGACCATCAAAAATAATGTTTTCAAGAATTTCTTTATAGCATTTTATATCGAGCAAATTAAAAGCAAGCGCAGCTTCATTTGCGGTAAGCCGCAATGATTTGATTATAGGTTCACGATCAAACGCTTTGCTTTCAATCTTATATTTCTCAATGAACGGATTGTAATTATGACTCTTTAAATCTTTTGTAATATCATCGTATGCATCGGTCAGATATACCCATCTGCCGAGGCAATAACCGACTCTTTTCGATATGAGTCTCTTTTCTTCGTTTTGTATGCCGTAAGTCATTATAGCAGCCAAAGCATTTGCACTTGGATCGGCCGCAAGATCTGTTGATAAAGTCTTTTCATTTTCAATTTGAGCTTGTTCGTTCATAGTTTTTTCTATAACGGCACACAAATCCGGATAAAGAGCTTTTGCTTTTTTATATTTTCTTTTCATATACGGTAATGCGAGTCGACAAAAAGATCTTTTGAAAAAGCCGCTGTCGTTAATACTGTCAACCAATTTAAAATACGATAAAATTACTGTAACCGACGCAACAAACTCAAACCCTTTGTCTTGCCCGCATAAATAGCCGCATTTCTTGAGAGGATTAAACGGACACACACCTTTTTCATATTTGCAATCCGCAACATCGGAAATTGCAGCTCTGTACAAATAAAGAAAGGTTGCATCATAGCTCAAAAGGCCTCTTGCAATAACTCCGTAATGTCTTCCGAGCGCACGGCATACCGAGCAATAAGCGGCTTTATAGATTTCGTAATCTTTAATCTTAAGCTCAGGCTTATAAATCCTTACGTAGCCGAACATGTAAATCACCTCGCAGAAAGTACCGAGGACAAGTTCTCCATTATCTTTCCGGCAACCTCCGGTTTATTCATTGTATATATGTGTATGCCGCTTACGCCGTTAGATATCAAATCTATTATTTGCTCCGTGGCGTATGCTATACCGGCTTGCTTTAAAGCTTCCGGATCATCAATAAATCTGTCCATCATACGTCTGAATCGCGGCGGTAATGAGGTCTGAGAAAGAGCGCAGGAACGCTTAATTTGTTTAGCGTTAATTACAGGCATAACGCCTGCTATAACCGGAACATCTATGCCCGCTTTCAATGCTCTGTAAAGAAAGCTGTACATTACATTGTTATCAAAAAACATTTGTGTAACTAAAAAATCGACGCCGCTGTCAACTTTTATTTTTAAATTTTCAATATCCTTTTGCAGACTTTCGGCTTCCGGGTGACATTCCGGATAGCATGCAGCACCTATGCAAAAGTCACCTTTTGATTTAATAGCTTCAATCAATTCATATGCGTAATGATAATAATCGGAATTATCAGGGTCATATCCGTCCGGAAGATCTCCGCGAAGAGCAAGTATATTATTAACGCCGGCAGCACCGAGATCGTTTATAATTTTGTCAAGCTCTTTTTTGGTAGAAGAAGCACACGTAAGGTGAGCTAGTGCAGGAATAGAGAGGTCATTTTGTATATGAGCGGCTATTTTCGGAGTATTAACAGATGTACCCCCGCCTGCCCCGTATGTAACGCTGATGAAGTCAGGATGATAAACGGCAAGCTTATCAACGGCGTCCTCTACCGGCTTATAAGGTGCATTATTTTTAGGCGGAAAAACTTCAAATGACGTTGACAATCCGTTGTCCTTAAATGTCTCGGTTATTAACAAAAACGGTCACTCCAAATTTACTTTTATATTTTAATATAATAGCATAGCAAAAAATAATAGACAAGTAAAAACACTGATTTATCAACGAAATTTACACTTTGTTAACAAAACAATGGATAAAAAAGAAAAACCTCGGGTGAAAAGAATGTCACCCGAAGCTTTTTATAGTAAAAATCAAACATCGTTGCCGAGGTTACATGTAAAAACGAACTCTATTTTGTCACCGTTCGTCAGCTTGTAGCTTTTGCATGAAACATTTGGCAGCACACCGTTAACCTTATACATCCATCCGCTTCCCTGACCGCAATCAAATTCTGCAAGACCGCTTATACTTCTTACATATCCTCCTGATGTAATCTGATAAGAAATGCCGTTAGCCTTTAATGTGCTTTTTAACACTTTCATAACAGAATCTCCGGCGTTAAATTCGTCTGTAACAGATTTTAGTATTACACCGTCAGACGGAATTGCGGCAGGCAAAGACATATTATGGCTGTTCGCATAGTTAACTGCATTAATACAGGTTATTGATAATGTATAAGTGTTAGCTGTATTGTTTTCAATTTGTTCCGCATCGTTGCCGACGTTATTGTTGTCGTTAGTCTCCTTAACAGTGCCGTTATCATTTTTTATGTGCTTCTGTTTGGCTGAAATTTTTTCGATAGAGCGTAATTCACTCACCGGTTCCGAATCAGTACTAAAGCTTTCATCAACATTTTCGGTTGCGGATTCTGTTTCACACAGCGACGTACTTTCTGTGCTGTCAACAACTGTATTTGAATCAATGTCTTCACGTTTACATGAAGACATTGAAAATGCTAATATAAAGGCTAAAACAACATAGCAGAGCCTTTTGAGATTACTGCTCTTCATTATTCTTTTTTGAAGCAATAATGACCCCCGAAAGTACCATTAAAGCGGCAGAAGACATTAAAATTATGTTTGAACTGCCTGTTCTTGGAATGTCGACAGTCTTAACGGTTGTTGCTTCAGCCGTTTTGGTTTTGGTAACCGATGTGGTACCTGACGTCTTATCAGAGCCGGGTTCCGGAGTCGAAGCAGGCTCAAATGTGTAAATGTTGACCTCGCCGTTTTTAAATCTCTCGCAGGAATTAAGAGCCATAAGCATTTGATAAGAAGAGAGTGTATTCGGCTGATTGCTGTAGTCAAGTGCCGCACCCGTAGAAGAATCGACGAACTGAGCCAATGCAGACACGGGGTTGCCGTCGGCTTTAGAATATTCGCTTCCCGTGGGATCAATTCCAAGCATGCAAAGTGCGATTATCACCTGAGAAGTGCTCTCGCCGCTTTTAGAGTTCCAAGCCACATATCCAAAAGAACCGTCATCAAACTGTTGGGTTTTGATATAAGTGAGGGCTTTGTCAACAGAGTCTTTAACTCTTTCGTCGGTATTATAGTATTTAGCCAAGGCCTGAACTGTCATAGCGGTTGTATCAACGTCCGATGATATTCCGTATCCCATATCTACGGTGCAATAAGGGAATCCACCGTCGCTTTGCTGACCGGCTATTATTGTTTTAAGCATTGTATCAAGCATCTCGGCACTTATATTTTCCTCTGCAAAGTTAAGAGCCGTAAGAGGATAAGTAATGCTGCTCATATAGGTTTGTGAGGAATAATCAACTGACTTCAGTGCGGAAATGAGGTCTTTTCCTCCGATATTTTCAGGATCCAATCCATACGCTTTAACCGAGAGCGTAATTCTTGCTAAATCACTCGGCTTTAATGACGCATAATTTTCTTTGACTGCGTTATTTATGTATTCCGAATATTCCGGATATACATCTTTTTCGCCACATCTTGAAAGTACAAAAACAGTCCAATCGGAGTCATTGTCAACAACCGAGGTATCCGAAAAATCAAATTGTGTGTTTTCGGGATTTGAAAGATATTTTTTAAGACCCGACAAAAGGCCCTTTGTGTCCGCAGCAAAAACAGTAACAGTCAATACCGAAACGGCAACAATTACCGATATTAACGCTGCAAAAAATTTACTTGTTTTTCTTTTCATAGTGAAAACTCCTTTATAAATCTCACAGATAAATATTTTAGTAAATATCTGTAAAAGTCTTTACAAACGAATCGCTTAGGTTCTGCCTGTACGCTCCGCCCTTCCTAATTATTTCTTTGTGAATCGCTGAGCTTTCATGAACATCTTCGGATTTTTCATCAAAGTTTTTGATTATGAGTGCCTTCATAACCGACAAAGCCGTCGGCAGAGCACTGTTTACCGCGCAATTCAAATGCTTAACACCATCAGTATCAATATATGTTCCGCGGTCTGAGACAAAAGGCGCGCACACTATTGAAATATCGGCTTCCGCATTTTGTTTAAAGTCAATTGCAATTAAAGTGCCTTTTTTAACATTATCGAATGTGCTCTTTACAAGAATACATACATCATTATAAGGCATATCCTCAACTGATTTTATACCGTATTTTTCAAAAGCTCTGAATGCAGCGGCAGACGGATTAAGCTCTGCAAAAACATTATCTGTAATATTAAATGCAGACTTGATTTCTTCCACCGTGACAGATGGGCCGAGAACAACCGAAATATTACTTCTATCAGCCTCCGAAACAATCTTTTTGACCGCTTGCAGCATTTTGCTTTGATTAGTTAACGCCTGAGCTTTTAAGTCATTAAGGGCAAACACAGAGAACTTACCCGCTTTGCACAGCAGACCGTTTTCCCCTGACGGTTTAATTCGAATTACAGTATTTCCGATTTTGTGGATTTCGGTTTTGCAAAGTGCGGAGCAAAGATTACACACAGAATTTACGATTTCTTCCTTAACGGTAAGGTTTTTGACACACGGCTGCTTTTCGATAATTGCACCCGTCGGACAAACAACCGCGCACTGACCGCAAAAAGAGCAATCCGTTTTTTCGAGTGGCAGTCCAAACTCAGGCGAAACAACAGTATCAAATCCGCGACCGATAAGACCTAATGCCGTATTGCCCATTGCTTCGTCACAGACTCTGACGCAAAGTCCGCAAAGAATGCACTTGTCAACATTTCTTATTATTAGCGAAGATTTGTTTTCATTGTTTCTGCTGTGCTTCGTTCCATTAAATTTTTCCGGCTTAACATCGTATTTATTTGCATACTTTATAAGCTTACAATCAAAGAAATCATGGCAACCGCATTCAAGGCAGCGCATCGCCTCAGCTTTGGCCTGCTCCTCGGTAAATCCCTTAGAGACTTCCTTAAAGCTGTTTTTCCTCTCGAGTGCAGGTGAAACAGCTACAGTCTGGCGTTTTGCTTTTTCAAATCGGGCAAAATAATCCGATGGTAATTCTCTTTCAACTCGGAAAGGCTTTTTGTATTTTACGCTTTCGCCATTTAAAAATCTGTCAATGACCACGGCTGCTTTTTGTGCTTCTCCGATAGCCGAAATTGCAATATCGGCGCCTTTATTTGTAATGTCACCTACTGCAAAAACTCCGTCAAGTGACGTTCTGAATGTTCCCTCATCGGCAAATATAGTATTACGCTTTGTCGTATCCAAACCGTCAAGACCTGATAAATCCGGATGTTGACCGATAGCCATAACGGCAGAGTCCAGATATAACATTTCCGTGTCACCGACAATCGGTTCAGGCCTGCACCTTCCGCCCGAATCCGGCTCGCCGAGCTTCATTTTTTGCAAATTTACGGCTTTAAGCTTTCCGTTTTCGCCAATAAATTCAATGGGATTATTGAGAAATTTAAACTCAACACCCTCTTCGGTTGCTTCAGTTATCTCAAGCTCTTCGGCAGGCATTTCATTTCTTGTACGGCGATAAATAACATAAACCTTTTCAGCCCCGAGACGAACTGCGGTGCGACACGCATCCATTGCGGTGTTTCCGCCGCCTATAACGGCAACAGTTTTGCCTATTACCGGAGCATTCCCAAGCGACACTTCTCGCAAGAAATCAATACCACCAAAAACACCGTTCAATTCTTCACCGGGAATTCTCATTGAGCTGCTTTTCCAAGCTCCGGCAGCTACAACTACGGCATCAAAATCGTGTCGCAATTCTTCAAGTTCAATGTCGCGGCCGAGCTTAACATTATTTTTTAAATTAACTCCGAGGGCTTCTATCTGCGAAATTTCTCTGTCAAGAAGCTTTTTAGGCAGTCTGTACTCAGGTATACCGTATCGGAGCATTCCGCCCATTTTCGGCATCATATCAAACACATTGACGCTGTGCCCCAGCCTCCTGAGAAAATAGGCGGCTGTCAGTCCTCCCGGTCCGCCGCCGACAATTGCAACACGTTTGCCTGTGTCAGGCTCGACGTAAGGCACATACTTGTCGTTGCTTGCCATATCCATATCCGAAGCAAAAGCTTTGAGACCGGCTATTGAAATAGGTTCGTCAACAAATTGTCTTCTGCACTTTTTTTCACAAGGATGCGGACAGATTCTACCTATGGATGACGGCAGAGGAATTTTATCTTTTATCAGCTTAACCGCTTCTTTATATTCCCCGTTTGCAATAAGCCCCACATACCCTTGACAGTCCGTATTAGCCGGGCAAGCGAGTGTACACGGTGCTTTACAGTCTCCATCATGATCCGATAAAAGAAGCTCTAAAGCCGTTTTACGTGCACGCAGGATTCGCTCACTTTCAGTATGTATAATCATACCGTCATTAAGCTTTGTTGAGCAAGCACGTAAAAGCTTTGGTATTCCCTCAGCCTCAACGACACAAAGTCCGCAGGCACCGTACAGCTCAACTCTTCCGTCAAAACAGAGATTCGGTATTTCTATGCCGTTGTCGGCAGCAGCCCGTAACACGGTAGTGCCTTCGGGTACTTTTATTTTTTTACCGTCAATAATAACACTGATTTCTTTCATCATAACACCTCTATCGCACCGAAACGACAGTTTTCTTTACATTTACCACACTTAATGCATTTAAGTGAATCTATTTCGTGCGGTTTTTTCACAGTACCGCTTATTGCAGATACAGGACAGTTCCTTGCACATAATGTACATCCGACACATTTATTTTTATCTATTTTATAAGTAACCAACGCTGTGCATTCGCCGGCAGGGCATTTTTTATCTTTAATATGCGCTTCATATTCATTCCTGAAATATTTAAGCGTCGTAAGCACCGGGTTAGGCGCAGTTTGCCCAAGGCCGCAAAGCGCACCATCTTTAACGGCATAGCAAAGCTCCTCAAGTAGCTCTATATCGCCTTTCTCCCCTTTACCGTCAACTATTCGCGTAAGAATTTCAAGCATACGCTTTGTTCCGAGACGGCAGTGCACACATTTACCGCATGACTCTTTAGCGGTAAAATCAAGGAAGAATTTTGCCATACCGACCATACACGTGCTCTCATCCATAACAACCATACCGCCCGAGCCCATAATTGCCCCTGTAGCACCGAGTGCTTTATAATCAATAACGGTATCAAGTAAGTCATTCGGAATACATCCGCCGGAAGGACCGCCCATCTGAACGGCTTTAAATTTTTTATCTGATTTAATTCCTCCGCCGATGTCAAAGATAACATCACGTAAGGTTTTTCCCATCGGAATCTCAACAAGACCGCCTTTTTTGATTTTACCTGTAAGCGCAAATACCTTTGTACCCTTACTGTCGGCGGTTCCCATAGAGGCAAAAGCGGCTCCGCCGTTTAATATTATCCACGAAACATTGGCAAAGGTTTCAACATTATTTATATTAGACGGCTTATGCCAGTAACCGGCCTGTGCCGGAAAAGGAGGCTTGAGGCGCGGCATACCGCGTGAACCTTCAAGAGACTCAATAAGCGCGGTTTCTTCTCCGCACACAAAAGCACCGGCTCCCGCCTTAATTCGCATTTTACAAGAAAATCCGCTGCCGAAAATATTGTTGCCGAGATAACCTTTTTCGGTTGCTTGTTTTATGGCTTTTTCGAGTCGTTTTATAGCAAGCGGATATTCCGCCCTTACATAAACAATTGCTTCTTTCGCACCTATGGCATATGCGCCTATAAGCATACCCTCTATCAGGTTATGCGGATCGCCCTCGATAACAGCCCTGTCCATAAATGCGCCCGGGTCGCCCTCATCCGCATTACAAATCAAATATTTTTCCGTGCCGTCCGAAGAACGCGCGGCATTCCATTTAAACCACGTCGGGAACCCGGCACCGCCACGACCGGCAAGGCCGGAAATTTTGATTTCCTCAATGACCTGCTCAGGCGTCATTTCGGAAAGGACTTTTCTTACAGCCTTATATCCGTCTGTATTTTCGTAGTCGCTGATCTTTTCAGGATTTATAATGCCGCAATGCCTCAAAGCAATTCGAGTCTGCTTTTTTAAAAAGAGCTCGTCGTCCTCGGATATTTTAAGGTCCTCTACCGTTGACAAATCATCGGAGTTAACTGCCTTTGCTATTCTCTCGCAGTCGTTTTCCGAAACCTTTACAAGCCGCGTAAGAGTACCGTTATCGTAAATGTCAACAATCGGCTCCAAGAAGCACATACCTATACATCCTGTTATGGTAAGTTCGTTACTCTTGTCCAAAGCAGACGCAAGCTTGTCATAGACCTTAGCTGCTCCTGCAGCTATACCGCAGCTGCCTTCTCCAACTACAATTTTCATAAGGTGCACTCCTTATCTCTGATATCGTTGATTATTTTTTTTGTCTTATCCGGGGTAAGCGAACCGTATGTTTCACTGTTAATCATCATAACCGGAGAAAGACTGCAGCAGCCGAGGCACGCAACATTTTTAAGCGAAAACAGACCGTCGTCGGTTGTTTCACCGTCGTGTATGCCGAGGGTTTCTATAATAGTTTTTTCAATTAGATCGGAATTGTTTACGTGACACGCAGTACCCTTACACAACATAATAAGGTATTTGCCGACGGGTTTTAATCTGAATTGAGTATAAAAAGTCGCAACGCCCATTATCTTAGCGGGTTTTATACCTGTTTTATCTGAAATGTATTTTATTACGTCGGTCGGCAGATAGCCGTAAATATCCTGTGCTTTTTGCAGTATTGTAATAAGGCTGCCGGGAACGGCTGCATATTCATCCAACACATCGTCAATCAGCGAAAGATTGATTTTATTCTTATCGCAATTACATGGACTCATGATTTCTTCCTCCAAGGTCAGTTAAACTTAAAAATATAATAATATACAATCACAAAAAAAGCAATTTAAAAATATTGTAACTTTAGCAGAAAAATCTGTTAACTATCGACACACAGACGAAAAAGTTGTAAAATAAAATAAGTTTTTTCAGAGGTGTATATATGATAAATAAATATTTAACTGAAATGCATTTGCACACAAAAGAAACCAGTAATTGCGGTAAAATGCCGGCGGCGGAAACAGTTGAAAGCTATATATCTCTCGGATATAATACAATAGTCGTAACCGATCATTTCAGCACACACACTTATTACAAATATAATTATGACAGTCTTAATTGGCAGGATAAAGTTGACATTTTTTTGAAGGGCTTTAATTCAGCCAAAGAAGCGGCAAACGGACGAATAAACATATTACTGGGCATGGAGCTTCGTTTTGATTCCGATAGTGACCCGAATGATTATCTTGTTTACGGCGTAGAAGAGAGTTTTTTGAGAGATAATAAAGATCTTTTAAATATGAATATTTCAAGCTTTTCCGCGCTTGCGCGAAAAAACGGCTTAATGATATATCAGGCTCATCCGTTCAGATTCGGAATGAAAATAACAAATGTCAAATATCTTGACGGTATTGAAGTGTGCAACAGAAATATTGAACATGACTCACACAACGATATTGCTGCTCTTTGGGCGAAAAAATTCGGGCTGAAAAAAACAGCCGGATCAGACCACCATCAAAAAGGAAATGAGGGACTTGCCGGAATTATCAGCAGACGTGAAATTACTTCGAATAAAATACTTTTAGACACTTTGGCAAATCAAGAGTATACGCTTTACGAAAAAAAGCTCTGAGATATCTCTCAGAGCTTTTTAATATTATCTTGTCGGCTTAACTCCGGCAGGAAGATTCGGCATATTATCGTAAACCGGAATAAGAAAAGTAAATGAGTTTGAAAGCTGCCCCATATTACTGTACTTATTATATGTTCTTATTCCTTCTGAGCTTGCGGCCATTATGTTTGACATGTACTGATGTGAATACAGACCGCCGTTTGCAACTACATCAAACTTTTGAAGATACAGAGTATTTTGACCGACACTGATATAGCCCGTAGCTATGTATTTAGCCCCACCGAGTATCGCTTTATATCTGCTGTTCCAAGGACGCAAGTATTTTTCATTGGATGAGGGCGTTGAAGCCCATTTAAGCGCATTTATTACCGGATCGCTGCTTTGATAAGCACCGATATTATAATAATTATATATACCCTCATACCCAGGCTCTGTACCGCTTACGGAGCGACTGCCGTTAGATCCGACTTCCTGAATAACTCGCGATACCAAATGATATGGGCTGACGTCATACGATTCAGCGGCGTTCATAAACGCCTGCGCATATGTTACCGTAACATCAGTCTCTGTATTATTACCGATCGTTTTTCTTGAACCGCCTACATATTGAAATAATATCATAGCATCGGCAACATCAATCTCACCGTCTCCGTTAAGGTCGGCAATGTCTTTGCCGCTGCCTAAGTCAGCAAGGTTGCCTGCAGAATACTGAAACAGCATCATGGCGTCCGCTATGTCGGTTTTATTGTCCGAATTTAAATCACAAGAGCCTCCGACATTCTCTTTTTCTCCGGTACTGATTTTGGAATTTTCCATAAAAGTACCTTTTAACATTGATTCGACGCCGGAAAGCGTTTGTGCATTTTTATCATAGGACAATGTTTCGAATTGGAAAATGTCGCTTTCTTTTGTCAAAAAGTTTCTCGGATCAAGATAATATGAGACAACATCGCTTGACGCTTGAAACCAAGTCTTGCCGTCAATCGGTGTCCAAGTGCCTGTTGACGGATTATATGTTTTATCTGTCGTGGATAAGTATTTTTTATCGTACGGAGGGACTTGAAGAGCACTTCTGCCGCTAACGTTTTCATTTTCAAGCACCTCATCCCACGAAAGACCGGTGTATAAAAACTTAAAATTCCAATTCGGATGTGCTTTTTTAAGCTTATCTATATAGCTGTTATAGAGTTCGGGGACTTCGTCCGAGATACCGCTGTCGCTTGTAACGGTAACAAGTCCTGTTGAAACATAACAGTTTTCGTAAAACTTACCGCCGTAATTAAATTCAACTCTGTACCAATCTTTAGAAGTTGTTCCGTCGTTGCACTTGACCCTATCGATAATAATTATCTGAGTGTTCGCCGGAAGATCTTTGTAAACCAAAGAATACGAAGTTCCGGGCCCGCTTCTGACGTTTGCTTTACTTTTAACTACACCGTTTTTTGCAGTCGCAAAAGCCGGAATAGACAGAACAATCACCAATACGGCTGTAATTAATATTATTTTAAAAATTCTGCGGCTTTTCATAATACTGTCCTTTTATTGTTTATAACAATAAAATAACAAAATATCGACAAATAATCAAGTCTTATTTTCAGATATCATATCATTCAAATAGTAAATTATACCTTTTGCTATACCGTCAGCTATAACTTCTTGTGAATTACGGTTACTGAGTACGGTACACTCTGTAGGATTTGAAAAATAGCCGCACTCCACAAGAACCGACGGACATTCCTCAATTCTTGTAACCTTATACGGAAAGAAGCGTTTGCTGCCGTCCGGCTGTATAATTTTAGCTCTCATACCGGGGTTATCTGCATAAATATTTTTCCAACTCTCTTCAAGTCCGCTTAAAATAAGACGTGCAGGCAATTCAGAATTTGCTCTGTAATAATACACTTCGGGACCCGAAAGAGACGAAACACTCTCGGAAAAATTATTATGTACCGAAACAAACAAATCAGCGCCGCTGTAACGAGCCATAGACTGTCTTTTATCAACAGACAAAAAAGTATTATCGGAACGTGTCAATATAACATTTACTCCTGCTTTTTCCAATTTTTCCTTAACCGAAAGAGTTATATTGAGGTTAACCTCCGACTCATATATACCGTTCACACCGATAGTTCCGCAGTCCTTACCTCCATGGCCGGCATCAAGTGCTACGATTGCATCTGACAGTTTGTCCGGCGCATCCTTGAAAACAATTGACAGCTTGCCGTCTGCTGTATAGGAAACGGTGTAACCGTAAAACACACCCGGTGTTTTAAGATACAGACGCAATACACAAGTTCCGTTATCACATTTTAGCCATTCGCCGCGATCTATTATTTTACTGCCGTTAAAATTGAGTTTTCCGACAGCACTGTCAGTATAGTAAAAAGTAAAATCCAAATACGATGCATTAAAAAATTTAACATTATATGCACGTTCAAGATAACCGGTATAGTATTGTTGATCGGGAAAATCTGTATTAAACGGTACTTTCCAATCAGTATTAAGCAATAAAACTGTCTGATTTTCTGTGTTTACGGAGGCAACGCTTATTGAATTTTCAGGCAAAACAAAGCCGTCAACAACATTGCACTCATCTTTTTTTATTATTTTGCCTGAACCGAGAAACACATATTCTTTATTATCAATGATTTTTTCATCAACGTAGTAATCAATCGTACCGTCCGGAAGCGGTGAACAATGCGGATCCGATTTATCACTCACGCTGTCAGCAGGTATAGTTTCGGAATAAGGAACGTTTATTATACACAGCTTTGCCTGTCCCAATCCATAATTATCAGTATAAGAAATATTTTTCGCAGAGGAATTATTATCGGTATAACGAAAAACAGGTAATGACTCAGCACTATTTGAACTGACAGCAAACAGTGCAATTGCCGCCGTTAAAATAACGAGACACAATATGAGTATTACACGTTGTTTATTAAACAATTCTTTTAATCCTTGCATCTTAACATCCCACATCAATTTTAATTATTATAACACATTTTTCATGTTTAGGTATTCCTTTTCGGCATTTTCCGACTTGTTTTCCGCAAATAAATAAGAATAGGAGTACACGGAAAAACCGCAGTAATTATCCTTCCTTCTTGAATATATTATTTCTTCGGAACATATATTGCCGTTTTCACACCATTCATTTATTCCGTCCCCCGCATTGTCGTCCGTTTTTCCGCTTTTATAATACGCCAGACCTACACACAGCTTAACATTACAGCTTTTAACCGCCTCCGACCATAGATTTAACATTTTTAAAAACGGCTTACTGCTGTTTTTAAAACCATAATAAAGCTGTGGCATAATAATGTCCGCGTATCCCCCTTGTGAGCACCACTTTAAAACGTCCGCGTACAACATTGAGTAATTTTTTTCTATATCCCCTGCAGGACTTATCACAACTTTCACGTCTTGTTTTATTGACTTAACGGAGGAATACAGCCCGCTTATAAAAGTATTAACATTTTCCCTGCGCCAATCATCAAGAGACAGTTCTCCCCCTTCATTGCGATAATTTGTATATAAATCAACATCAATTCCTTCATCGACGGTCGGATAAAAATAATCATCCATATGTATAGCCGATATATTGTAATTTTTCACTATTTCGCGAACGCCGTCGATGATTATTTTCTGTGCTCTTTTTGATGATGGATTATAATAAATTCCGCTGCCCGTTATTATCAGATCATCTGTCAAAGGATTATCTGTGTACCATTGTTTAGCCGGGTTTGATTCGCTTAAGTCGTCAAAATTATCTTTATAGCTTACGCGGTACGGATTTATCCACGCCTCAATTTTCAATCCGTATTTTTCAGCTTCATTTGTTGCTATAAGAAACGGATCATATCCGGGATTCTTTCCCTGCTCGCCTGTTATATATGATGACCATGGAAAAATTTCGGAGGAGCAGAAGCTATCAGAAAAGGGTCTGACCTGAAAAATAACAGTATTAAGCCCGAATGCTTTGATATTTTCAAACATTGTATCGATCTTATTTTTAAAGTCTTCGGCAGTTCCGCCACCGACTGATTTCATTGACAATTCATTGTAGTTTATCCACACGCCGCGATATTCATCAGCGATAATATCATCGGTGTTAGGGCAGTTATTGTTACCGCTGTCAAATGATGCGCTTTCTGGTTCAGTAAGATTTATGTTCTTCAGGCTGCATGACGATAGAAGCAGCAACACAAATAAAATAACAGTAACTTTTTTAAACATTTAAAGCCTTCCTTTTCGCATTGACAAGCAAATGATTAAATTATATTATAGTAACGGTGATATTATGGACGCTTGGCAATACATACTTGTCTACTACATTTCTATTTCAATCCCGTCGGTAATTATAACCGTTTACGACAAAATAGCTGCAATAAAAAAAGCCGTGAGAATTCCCGAAAGGACTCTTATGACTTTTTCCGCCCTCGGAGGAGCTGCCGCAATGTATGTAACTATGAAGGCAATAAGGCATAAAACTCTTCACAAAAAATTTATGATAGGTTTACCGGTATTTATTATTTTACATACATTGATTATAGGTCTTTCGTATTACTTTTTAATAACAAAATAGTAAAGATTTGGTAAAAACCATGTTGATGCAACTTAATTTTTTTGTTTTCCCCGACTGTAAACAGACTTAAATTAAAAGATGCAAATAAAATATTTTTTCAGATAGCAAAAGACAGCACAGAGAGTAAAAATTACTCTTTATGCTGTCTTTTTTGATTAATATTTTGCTGTAATCCGTCTTTTTAAAACAACAGACGGTTTAGAAAGTATAATTACTTGAATTATCGGTCCTCTCTGAAATATGAAAGTCCGAGTGATGCCGGTCCCTGGTTTTCTTTCTTATCTCTTACACTTACAAGGATAAGAACAATTATTGTGACTACATATGGTATCATCTTATAAAGTTCTTGTGTGCGGAGTGCACCCGGAACATAAAGATAAACAATATAGAGTCCGCCGAATACTATAGAACCGAGTATGCTGAGATTCGGACGCCAAATAGCGAATATAACAAGCGCAATTGCAAGCCAGCCTCTGTCGCCGAAGCCGTCATTTGACCAAACGCCGTTGGCGTAATCCATTACATAATAAAGACCTCCGAAGCCCGCAATAACACTTCCTATACAGGTAGAGAGATATTTAGCTCTGTTTACGTTTATTCCTGCAGCATCTGCTGTTGCAGGATTTTCGCCTACCGCACGAAGATTTAGTCCGTGACGGGTATGATTCAGGAAATATGAACAGATAATTGCGATTATTACAGCTGCATATGCCAAAAATCCGTACGATAAAAACAGCTTACCGAACCATCCGGTGCTTTCTGCTCCCGGTAATGTTGTTCTGAAGTAATTGCTTGTTGTTGTAAGTGCTACCGACGGAACGTCTGAACCTACAAGTTTAATAAGAGATCCTCCGAAAAAGTTACCGAAGCCCGTACCAAAAGTAGTAAGTGCAAGACCCGTTACATTCTGATTGGCTCGTAAAGTAACTGTGAGGAAACAATAAATCAAACCTGCGAGTAAAGAACCCAAAGCGCAGCACAAAAGCGGAATCATAACCGCAAGAAATCCGACTGCATCGGATGGAGACGAGAGCGAATTTTCATAAAGAAACGCACCTATAACACCGCTCATACCGCCGATGTACATAACACCCGGGATACCGAGATTAAGGTTTCCGGACTTTTCAGTCATAATTTCGCCCGTCGAACCAAAAAGGAGCGGTATACCCTGCATTATAGCTCTATGGAGAAAAGTAATCAATGAAAACATTTTACTTTACCTCCTTTTTTGTTTTTCTGAACTTCAATTCGTAGTTAATAAAGAATTCACTACCTATGATAAAGAAAAGAATTATACCGGTCAATATATCAGAAAATGATTCGTTGAGATTAAACACCATTGAAATCTGACTGGCACCCGCATCGAGGAAAACAAGTAGGAATGATGTCAAAATCATATATATCGGATTAAACTTTGCAAGCCAGGATACCATTATTGCAGTAAATCCCCTACCGTCTGCCGTTGTTGACGAAATGGTATGATCGGTTCCGCCAACAAGTAAAAATCCGGCTATACCGCAAATAGCACCCGAAAGAAATAAAGTTCTCATAATAACCTTTTTTACATTGATACCTATGTATCTTGCCGTGTTTTCAGATTCACCTACAACCGAAATCTCATAGCCGTGCTTACTGTACTTGAGATATACATACATAGCAATCGTTATTATCAAAACAATTATTATATTCAGAAGATAATCATACTTTCCGATTGTGGGAAGCCAACCGACCATGGTATTGCTGTTAATAACGCCGATCTTGCCGGAGCCCTTGGGATTTTCCCAATACATACAGAAATACGAAACAATCTGAATTGCAACATAGTTCATCATTAAGGTAAATAAAGTTTCATTTGTATTAAACTTAGCTTTAAATACAGCGGGAATCAAAGCCCAAACGGCACCTGCAATAATACTTGCAACAAGCATTATAATAATCAAAAGTGCATTGGGGACTTTGCCGCCGAGCAAAATCATACACGCCGCGGTAGCAAGACCTCCGATAAGCACTTGCCCTTCACCGCCGATATTCCAAAATCGCATTTTAAACGCCGGCGTAATTGCAAGCGAAACGCACAGAAGCATTGCAAGACTTTGTAAAAGCTTCCAAATTTTTCTTTCGGTTCCGAATGCGCCCTCAAACATAGTTTTGTAAACACTTATCGGATTTTCGCCGGTTAAAATCATAGTAACAACAGCACATACTATAAGAGCGGCAACGATTGAACCGAGGCGTATAGCCCAAGATTTATATTTAGGAACATAGCCTCTTTTTGCGACGTGAAAAAGAGGTTCACGAACACTTTTATTACTCATGCTTTTCCCTCCACGTCAGTATTTTTCGTCATAAGAATGCCAATCTCATCTTTTTTCGCAGTTCTGCCGTCAACTATACCTGTTACTTTTCCGCTGTTCATAACCATTATTCTGTCGCAGAGCTCAATAAGAACATCAAGGTCCTCTCCTACAAATATAACGGATGTCCCGTGCTCTTTTTGTTTGTTGAGAAGGTCATATATCAGATATGAAGAATTTACGTCAAGTCCGCGGACGGGATATGCAACCATTAAAACTGTCGGATTTGACGCAATTTCTCTACCAACAAGAACCTTTTGAACATTACCGCCGGAAAGCCGACGAACCGGAGTTTCTGCACTTGGCGTAACAACTTCAAGATCTTTGATAATCGCATTCGCGAGATCCTTAGGGGCTTTGCGTTCAAGAAAAGCCGTATGACCGCCCTTATAAGATCTCAACATCATATTATCAATAATATCCATATTGCCGACAAGACCCATTCCGAGTCTATCCTCCGGAACAAAAGAAAGAGCAACTCCAAGCTTTCTGATTTCTTTGGGAGATTTCCCGACTAACTGACTTTCTTCTCCGTCTTTAGACTTGTACAATATGCTTGAGCCCTTTACAGTCTGCTGTAATCCCGCTATTGACTCAAGTAATTCTTTTTGCCCGCATCCGGAAATACCGGCAATACCGAGTATTTCGCCGCTGTTAGCAGTAAAGTTGATGTTATCAAGCACAAGCTTGCCCTCGTGATTTTTAACGGAAAGATTCTTAACATCAATACGTAGTTCGGTATTCTTAGGCTCAGTTCTCTTTATATTGAGAGTGACTTTTTCACCCATCATCATTTCCGTAAGGGATTGTTCCGTTGCATCTTTCGTCTCAACCGTTCCGACATACATACCTTTTCTGAGAATTGTTACCCTATCGGATATTTCAAGCACCTCATGCAGCTTGTGTGTAATTATTATAATCGACTTATTATCCTCACGCATTCTTCTGAGAACGTCGAATAATTTTTCAGTTTCCTGCGGTGTTAAAACAGCGGTCGGTTCATCAAGAATTAGTATATCAGCACCTCTGTAAAGCACCTTAATTATTTCCACTGTCTGCTTTTCCGAAACAGACATTTCATAAATTTTCTTATCGAAGTCAATGACGAAACCGTATTTATCACATATAGCCTTAACTCTCTTTTCGGCTTCTTTCAGATTATATTTGTTTCCGTCTTTTACACCCAAAACAATATTTTGGACAGCGTTAAAAACATCAACAAGCTTAAAATGTTGATGTATCATTCCAATCTTTAAATCAAAAGCATCTTTCGGAGATTTAATAACAACTTCCTTACCGCCTACATAAATCTCGCCGGAATCCGGGTAATATATTCCCGAAACCATATTCATAAGTGTTGTCTTACCGGAGCCGTTTTCTCCGAGTATAGATAGTATTTCACCGTTTTTTACTTGTAGGTCAACGTCTTTGTTAGCTATTGTACTGCCGAATGTCTTAGTTATCCCTTTCAACTCCAAGGCAAAAGGAGAACCCATAAATATCCACACAGCCTTTCTCACGCAAATTTAAAATTCAAAACCATGCTCATTCGAGAATAAGGTCCTGAAAAATAATTGAAAACAGTTGAAAAACTATTTCCCAATAAATAACTATACCGTGGCCGATTTTCATCGGCCACGGATACAGTATAAATCTGTGTATTTAATCTTAGAACTTTGTATCAAGAAGAGTGATACCGTCTATCTGTACATCGAAGCAAGGAGCAGAACGCTTTTCTGACTCATGGAAGTAACCGTCAGAAACAACCTCGGTATCACCGGTGTTATCTGCATCGGAGTCAATATCAGCCTTGTATCCGGTAAGATGACCGTCAGCATCAACAGTAGCATTCTTGTTTTTGCTGTCAGATACGGTTACAGTGAATGCAGAGGTATCAAATACGTGAAGCTTACCGCTTTCAAGCTCTGCCTTAACTTCATCAATCTTAGCCTGTGTACCTTCGGCAGCTGCCTTAGTGTTAACATCGGTAAGAACAACAGATCCTGTGCTGAGAGTACCTGTCCAATCGGTGTCAATTGCTTTGCCGTTTTTAACGCAATCAATAGCATACTCAAGATAAGGAGCCCAATCTATTCTTGAAGATACAATAAATGTGTTGGGGCAAGCACTTACTGTTGAACCATTGTATGAAACATTGGGAACACCTGCAGCTTCGCAAGCAGTCGGAGCACCCATTGAGTCGGCATGCTGGCTGATAAGTACGCAACCGTTGTTTATAAGCTTCTGAGCGGCTTCTTTCTCGGCAGTCTCATCATACCAAGAACCGGTAAAGGTAACCTCCATGGTAACTGACGGGCAAACGCTCTTAGCACCGAGATAGAAAGAAGTGTAGCCCGAAATAACTTCTGCGTAAGTATAAGCACCGACATAACCCATCTTGGCTTTGTCAGCTGTAATCTTACCGGAAGAAATCATTTCGTTAAGCTTCATTCCGGCAGCAACACCCGCAAGGTATCTGCCTTCATATATTGAAGCAAAAGCATTATGATAATTAGAAAGGCCTTCGGTATGAGCTTTAGTTCCTGTTGCATGTAAGAACTGAACCTCCGGGAACTTTTTAGCTGCCTGAATTATATAAGGCTCATGGCCGAAGCTGTCCGCGAAGATGACATTGCATCCTTCGTCAACAAGCTCTGCTGCTGCATCATAGCAAGCCTGTGTTTCACTGATATTGGTCTTTTTAAGAATTTCAACACCGGCTTTTTTGCAAGCCTCTTCAGCTGCAGTAATAAAGTTCTTGTCATAGGTTGAGTTTTCGTCATGCAGGAATATGAATCCTACTTTGACATTTGCTGCTTTGCCAGTCGAGCTTTTATCGCCGTCTGTCTTGCCGCACGCTGCAAAACAAAGAACGATCATAGCAACTGACAAAAGAATGCTGAGAACCTTTTTCATTTGTGTTTCCTCCAGTTTTTTGACATAATATTATGAACAGAAGCTCTCCCCCTGTATCATACAAAATAAAAGGTCACTGTTCCTTAAATACGATGTTTCCGCTATCCGCATCCATGCTCTCAATAATGGCAAGAGACTCGACACGTATACCTTTTTGCCTAATAAGTTCGCCACCGCGTTGAAAACCCTTTTCAACCGCAATACCGACGCCTTCAACAGTAGCACCGGCTTTTTGTGCAATATCCAAAAGGCCATTCAGAGCGCACCCGTTAGCTAAAAAGTCATCAATAATAAGGACGTGATCTTTTGAAGAAAGATATTTCTTTGAAAGTATAACATCATACACCCTTTTATGAGTAAATGATTCAATTTTAGTGGAATAAACCTCTCCGTCAATATTAACAGTTTGAGATTTTTTTGCAAAAACCACAGGAACATTATCAAAATACTGCGCCGCAACACAAGCTATACCGATACCAGAGGCTTCAATGGTCAGTATTTTATTTATAGGGGTATCATTGAAAAGACGTTTAAATTCCTTGCCCATATCATTAAACAGAGAAATGTCCATCTGATGATTCAAAAAAGAATCAACTTTGAGTACATTGCCGGGCTTAACAATACCGTCTTTTACAATTCTGTCTTCAAGCAGTTTCAATAAAATCGCCCCACGTAAAAATATATTATCATTATACATTAACTTTACAAACATTTCAACTAAAACTCGAGAAAACTGTAAATCTGTCTGAATTTATCATTTTATGTTCACAAATTGCTTTCTTTTAGGTATAATTACTAATACAAAAGCAATGGAGGAAAAAAATGGTCACAGATCTGACTAAGGGAAATCCTGATAAAACACTTTGGAAATTTACATTACCAATGATAATCAGCGTTATGTTTCAGCAGCTTTACAGCACTGTTGACAGTATAGTGGCAGGTCAGTTTGCCGGCGTTAACGCACTTGCCGCTGTCGGCGCGTCATACCCCATCACAATGCTTTTTATCGCTGTCGCAAACGGTTCAAATATCGGATGCTCTGTTGTAATCTCACAGTTGTTCGGCGGGAAACGCATTACGCATATGAAAACGGCTGTCAATACCTCTATTATCTCATCTCTTATTTTATCTCTTATACTGACTGCAGTCGGTCTTTCATCATCAAAAGTGCTTTTAAAGGCAATGGGAACACCGGATAATATAATGGCTGATTCGGTTACTTATCTTAATATTTACGCCGCCGGAATGGCGTTTCTGTTTATATACAATATAAGTACAGCTGTTTTTACGGCTCTCGGTGATTCAAAAACACCATTGTACTTTTTAATTTTTTCTTCTCTTACTAATATTGCGCTCGATTTAATATTTGCCGGTCCTATGAAAATGGGAGTTGCCGGAGTTGCTTGGGCAACGTTCATTGCGCAAGGAGTGTCCGGCATTTTAGCTTTTATTGCATTACTGAAAAAGATACATAATATCAAAAGTGAAAAGCCTAGATTTTTTTCGGGAAGAATGTTGCTGAGAATTACAAAGGTTGCCGTACCCAGCATATTGCAGCAAAGCTTCGTCTCGGTAGGCAATGTATTCATACAAGGCCTTATTAATAGTTTCGGTGCTGCCGTTGTTGCAGGTTTCGCTGCAGCAATGAAGCTGAATACATTTACAATAACAACACTTGTCACATTAAGCAACGGCATTTCAAGCTACACAGCGCAAAATATCGGAGCACATAATACCGAAAGAGTAAAGAAAGGGTTCGGATCGGGCCTAAAAATCGCATTATTGGTTGCTATTCCGTTTTTTATAGCATTTTTCATTTTTCCGAAATATATGATGATGATATTTGTCACACACAATAATACCGATGTTATAACAGCCGGCGTCCAGTTTTTAAAAATCGTATCACCGTTCTATTTCTTAGCAACAGTTAAAATAATTGTTGACGGCATATTACGTGGATCCGGAGCTATGCTAAGCTTTATGGTTTCAACCTTCACCGACCTCATACTTCGCGTTATATTCGCATTTATTCTCACACCGCATATCGGGCAACTCGGAATTTGGTGGTCATGGCCGATAGGTTGGATAGTCGCAAGCTTAGCTTCTCTTGCGCTGTATCTCTCAGGCGTGTGGAAAAAAGCAAAGGTTTAATCAAATATTTATAACAAAAAATGACCGCTCGGCAAATTAATCCGGGCGGTCATTTTAATTAACTGTTTTATGATATTTTCATACTGAGTCTTAATTTATCGCTTATCATGGCAATAAACTCAGAGTTAGTGGGCTTTCCGCGAGAGTTTTGTATTGTATAGCCGAAGTAAGAACTAAGAACGTCAACGTCGCCTCTATCCCATGCAACTTCTATTGCGTGGCGTATGGCACGTTCAACTCTTGAAGAAGTTGTTGAAAAAGTTTTAGCAACAGTTGGATACAAAACTTTTGTTACAGAGTTCATCATTTCGCTGTCGTTTATTGATAAAATAATTGCCTCTCGCAAATACTGATAACCTTTTATATGAGCCGGAACACCAATTTGATGCATAATATCGCTGACAACGACTTCCAAATCAGCAGAACTGTCAGCAGGGTGAAGTTTCCCGAACTTCGAATTGTCTCTCCAGCCTGTCAACTGAGTTATTCTTTCAGCCATCATATTCATATCAAAAGGTTTCAGAAAATAATAATCTGCCCCGGCAGATAATAATTCCTGCTCAAATCTTTGATTGTCGACGCTTGACATAACCATCATTAAAGGCTTCTTTTCGATTTTCATCTTCGGCATTTCTTTCAGCACACCTAAAGCATCGATTGCTGTCATAAATGCGTCCATAACAACGACATCAGGCTTTTCGGTCTCGGTTTTATGTAATATTTCAGCACCGTTTTTCGGCACCATTTTCACATCGCAACCGTAAGAGCGCAGAACTCCCGCACAAGTCTGCCCGAAATCATTGCCCTCCGACACCATCATTACTTTTAAACCGCTTTTCATTTTGTATACCTCCAAATTTTTTATTTCTGACATATTTTACCATATTAGTTATATCTTGACAAGAGCTTTTTTATAAAAAGCTTATATTTTTTTCAAATTAATTCTATTATCGCCACAACAACAGAAAAAAGTGCAATAAAGGCAGCTGTTATTTTTTACGCAATATCATCCCGTTATTAAAGTACCGGAACGGCAAATACCGTTCCGGTACCTTTCACGATGCTTTTTCAAGCAGCCTCTCAGCATTTAAGGCTTCGGATACTTTTAGCATATTATCGGCAAAAACAGCATATCCGCGAATCGGATCATTAACAAACACATGCGTTACAGCGCCGATAAGCATACCGTCTTGAATAATGGGACTGCCGCTCATACCTTGAATTATACCGCCTGTTTTTTCTATTAAAGAGCTGTCTGTAATTTCAATTATCATATTTTTAGATGAGCTGCTGTCGTTATTACAAATTCTCACGATTCTTACATCATAGTACTGCGGACCTTTTTCATCTACAGTGGATATTATTTTTGCCGAACCGGTTTTAACCTCTTGCTTTGTTGCAATGGGTACGGCCTCATTTGTTGAAACGATATTATTCAAAAACCCGTATACTCCGCAAGCTGTATTCAACGAAAGTGTTCCTATATTAGTATCCTGAAATACGCCGCAAAGCTCACCTGTTGAACCGCAAGAACCTTTATAGCAACCAGTTATCTTTGTTTTGACGGCATCGCCGTCGGCAAGCGGCATAACTATACCTGTATCAACATCACATACCGCATGTCCGAGTCCGCCGAACACTTTGCTGGCGGAGTCAATAAAAGTTATCGTACCTACCCCCGCCATACTGTCCCTGACCCATATACCGGCTTTATAACAATTATCATTTTTTGACAAAGCAGGCGTCAATTTCAGATTCAGAACTTTTTTTCCGCGCTTTACCGACAGCTTCAATTCATTACCGCCGTTTTCTTGTACCGCTTTTTCAATTTCCAATGTTGAGTTCACATTGTTTCCGTTTACAGTCAATATTATATCCCCGGCATTAAGGCCCGCTGTTTTAGAGGGATTTGAAATTCCTTCTTCAGTATAGACATCATCAGAACCGACAACCACAACGCCTTTTGTAAACATGCGTATGCCAAATACATCACCTGAGGGAATTACATATTTTCTCTCAGAAACAATAACATCGGCGGATTTTACCGGAATAACCTTCAGAGCGGAAATATCCACAGTGTATTCACTAAGCAGAGTGCCCTTTGCCGCATTCTCGGAATTAACGGAAACCGAAACGTCACCGCTTGATATCCGGTATGAATATATCTCGTTAAATTTCAGCTTTTCGTCACTTACCAGGTGAATACTATCCGGAATGCTTTTTATACCGTAAATTACAAATGCAAATATAACAGAGGCAGCTAACAATCCGAAAATGCTGAGAACTTTAAAAAATTTTTTCATTTTTCACCTCCGTATATACAGTGATCACTGCATTTATAATTTTTACTTTTTTGCGGATTTTATGTTATGAAAAAATAAGGCTTTACGGTTAATTTACACGGAAATATTATTTCCGAATAAACCGTAAAGCCTGCATATAATATAATTAATTTTTTAATGAAAAAATAATCCTTGAAACCGTTTCTTCCGGAGATAAATCCGCTGTATCAACGGTAATATCGGCATACATTTTGTAAAGAGGAAGTCTCTCAAAAAAAATATCGTCTATTGTCTGATTTTTAGGTGCAGCAACGCCTCGCGTTTTGATATTTTTAAGCCTTGTCTTTACAATTTTAAGCGGAACATCTATAAAGACAATCACGGAATTACGCTTAAGCTTTTGCATAGCTTCATCGCGAAAAACAACGCTTCCGCCGGTCGCAACAACACAATTTTCACACTCAAGCGACAATATTGCGTCTCTTTCTTTATCAAGAAAGCATTGAAGCCCTTTTTCGTTTATAATGTCCTGCAAAAGTGCATTTTCACGTTGCTGTATTACAAGATCAGTATCTACAAAACCAATACCAAGAGTCTTTGCAAGAATAACGCCGACTGTGCTTTTGCCCGAAGCCGGCATTCCGATTAAAACAATATTTTTCATCAAATAGATATCTCATGAGCCATCTTATAAAGGTCAAGATCAATCGACTTTTTCATATTGAGAGCTTCGAATATGTCAAAGTCAACAATTTCATCCTTTTGCATAGCTACCACACGATTACCTATCCCCTGCTTTAAAAGCTCAACCGCTTTATAACCCATTTGGCTTGCAACAACTCTGTCGCGAACTGTCGGCGAGCCGCCGCGCTGCACATGGCCTAAAACAGTTGCACGGGATTCTACGCCCATTTCCGCTTCGATTTTTTTCGCCATTTCTTCTACGCCGCCGACACCTTCGGCAACAATGATAATAAAGTGTCTTTTTCCTGTTTTTTGAGTTTTCTTCATTCTGTCGATAACGTCACGCTCAAAATCGAAATCAACTTCCGGAATAAGAATTGTTGTTGCACCGCAAGCTATACCGGCGTTGAGTGCTATATAACCCGCACGTCTTCCCATAACTTCAACAACCGAACAACGATCATGAGACTCTGTCGTGTCACGAAGTCTGTCAACCATTTCCATAGCCGTGTTCATTGCGGTATCATAACCTATTGTGTAATCACAGCAAGCAATATCATTGTCAATCGTTCCGGGAATACCCACACAAGGGATGCCTCTGAGCGAAAGGTCACGAGCGCCGCGGAAAGAACCGTCTCCGCCTATAACAACTACGCCCTCCATATTATGCTCTTTGCATATTTCAATTGCCTTTTTCATACCTTCTTCGGTCTTGAATTCCGGACTTCTTGCAGAATAAAGAATTGTACCGCCTCGGTTAATAATATTAGAAACACTGCGAAGATTCATTTCATACATATCACCATGCATAAGACCGTTCCAGCCTCTTCTGATTCCCATTACACGGAAGCCGTTTTCACAACCCGATCTTACAACGGCTCTGATTGCAGCATTCATGCCCGGAGCATCTCCGCCGCTTGTCAATACGCCAATCGTTTTCATTAAAAATCACCTCAAATAAATACATTCAAAATATAATGATACACAAATGAAAAATATTGTCAAGCAATTTTGACATTTTTCTTAGAGTTGTACAACAACATTTTTTTCACCGTTAATTCTTTTCAACTCTGAAATCATAGGGTCATTGGCAGTCGTCGAAAATAGCTGTCTCTCGTAGCTTTTAGTATCATCAAAATAGTAATATACGGGTAACATCCCCTCAAAAATAGTAATCAGATTTGTACTCTTTTTAACTTCCTCACAGTTCTTTGTGCAAAATCTCACAAAAAGGCCCTTTCTCACCGATTTTTTCGGCTTGTCGGAATTTGGGGAAGCTGTGTCGGCGGTAACAATACTGTTTTCATCCGGAGGTAAAGAAACGCTGTCCATAACTATTTTCGGTTCTTCGTCCTCTCTGAGAGACAATCTACCGCACAGCAACACAACGCTTCCGACATTTAAAAGCTCTGAATACTTGAGCAAAAGTTTGGGAAACACTATGACTTCAATAGCTGCATGTACATCTTCAAAACCTAAAAAAGCCATGGTACTGTCTGATTTTGTAACTTTTTTCTTTATAGAAGTTATTATTCCGAGGACACGTACAGGGCTGTTATCAGTATATTTTCCCGAAACATTTTCTTCCGTATTCACCATTTCAAGAACGCTGTCGGAATGAAGCTTTTTAGAAAGCGTCTCGTACTGAACCATAGGATGCCCCGTAAGATACAAACCGGTCATTTCTTTTTCCATCGATAAAAGTTCAAGCGCCGGAAATTCATCACAATGCTTACATTGCGGTTCATTGCCGCCAGAAACCACTCCACTCAAATCAAACAAGCCGAGTTGTCCGTCAACATTATTTCTCTTGTCACGCTCGATATTCTCAACAATCAGTGGTAAATTTGTAAGCATTTCACGACGATTAAGTCCGAGTCCGTCAAGTGCTCCGCTTTTAATTAAGCCCTCAACGGCTCTTTTATTAAAATCCTTGCCATATGTTCTCTTACAAAAATCATAAAGTGATTTGTATTTTCCGTTAGAGCTTCTTTCTTTGACAATAGTGTCAATAAAATTGTAGCCGAGATTTTTAATAGCAAGTAGCCCAAAACGAACGCTCTTGCCGTCAGAGGTAAATGCTCTGAAACTCTCGTTGACGCTCGGTGACAGAACGTTTATTTTCAGTCTTGCCAAATCGTCTATATAAAGTGCTATTTTTGTTGAATCATCAATAACACTCGTGAGAAGTGCGGCAGTGAATTGCGCCGGGAAATGGCATTTCAGATATGCCGTACGATATGCAATGACAGCATATGCGGCAGAATGAGACTTATTGAACGCATATGAAGCGAAAGATGACATATCGTCGAAAATGCTGTTGGCAACTTCGGCAGGTATTCCGCGCCTTACGCATCCGTCGCACGCATAAGTACCGTCGGAATTTTTCAATCCGTTTATAAAATACTCCCTCTCCTGCTCCATTACCTTGTGCTTTTTCTTTGACATAGCTCGTCTTACAACGTCGGCTCGTCCGAAAGAATATCCCGCAAGTTCCCGGAATATTTGCATAACCTGCTCTTGATATACCATACAGCCGTAAGTAACATCAAGAATATTTTTAAGTTGCGGCGTCTTATATCTGATGCTTTTCGGATTATGTCTGTTATTTATATACATATCAATCGAATCCATAGGACCGGGTCTGTACAAAGAAATAACAGCAATTATATCCTCTATATTCTGCGGTTTCAGACGGGTTATAACATTTCTTATTCCCGCCGACTCACATTGAAATACACCATAAGTATACCCTGCCGACAGCATATCATATGTCGCCTTATCGTCAAGCGAAATTTTTTCAATATCAAAATCGGGAATATTGTTTTCTCTTACCGATTTTACGGTATCACTTATTACCGTAAGTGTTCTGAGACCGAGAAAGTCCATTTTAAGCAGTCCGAGTTCTTCAATGGTAGTCATGGTATACTGCGTAACCACGGACTCATCATTTCTTGCTAACGGAACATATCGATCAACAGGTTTATCGGTTATAACAACGCCCGCCGCATGGGTTGAGGTGTGCCTAGGCATACCTTCAACTGATTTTGCCGTATCGACAAGCTCCCTGATTTTGGCGTCCTTATCATAAAGCGCTTTAAGCTCCTGATTTTTCGTAAGAGCCTTTTCTATTGTCATGCCGAGCTCGCGCGGAATCATTTTGGAAACCGTATCAACGGTATTGTACGGTATCCCGAGTGCTCTGCCGACATCGCGAATAGACGCTCTTGCGGCCAAAGTACCGAAAGTCACTATTTGCGCAACGTGATCCGAGCCATATTTTCTTATAACGTAATCAATTACTTCTTCGCGGCGTTCATAACAAAAATCGACATCAATATCCGGCATACTTACACGCTCCGGATTTAAAAAACGCTCAAACAGCAGATTGTATTTAATTGGGTCTATACCCGTAATTCCAATACAATAAGCGGCTATACTGCCGGCTCCCGACCCCCTGCCGGGACCTACGGGAATACCATGGCGTTTTGCATAGCTGATAAAATCGGCAACAATAAGGAAATAGTCAACATAGCCCATTTTATTGATAACCGAAAGTTCGTATTCGAGTCTGTCGATATATTTCTGCTCCGGAGCAATTCCGTAATTTCTGTGCAAGCCCTTATAGCACTCATTACGAAAATATTCAAAATGGTCCATATTATCGGGAACATCAAAATGCGGTAGTTTGGTTTTGTGAAACTCAAACTCAACGTTGCACATATCAGCTATAACAGAAGTATTATCAACCGCATCCGGATAATCTTCGAATAATTCACGCATTTCATCTTCGGATTTGAGATAAAAATCATCGGTTCCAAATTCCAAACCCGTATCTTCATCTATTGTATGGTTAGTTTGAATACAGATAAGAACTTTTTGTACTTTTGCGTTTTCTTTTTTTATATAATGGACATCGTTTGTAGCGACAAGCGGTATACCAGTCTCTCGCGAAATTTTAACTATCTGAGGCAAAACCCTGAGTTGCTCGGCAATTCCGTGATTCTGTATTTCGAGATAATAATTACCGCGACCGAAAGTCTTGTCATACCAAAGTGCAGCTTCCTTAGCTCCGTCATAATCATCTTGCAACAGTTTTCTCGGAATTTCTCCCGCAAGACAGGCAGACAGAGCAATAAGCCCCTCGTGATATTTCTCGAGGAGCTGTTTATCAATACGCGGCTTTGTATAAAATCCCGTCACCCACGATTCAGACACAATTTTGATAAGATTTTCATAACCCGTATTATTTTTACAGAGCAAAACAAGATGAAAACGCTCGTTATCAATACCGTGAACTTTATCGAGGCGCGAACGTGGGGCGACATAAACTTCACAACCGATAATTGGCTTTATCCCATTCTCTTTAGCTGCTTTATAAAACTCAACGGCACCGAACATATTTCCGTGGTCTGTTATGGCTAAAGAATCCATGTTGAGCTCTTTTGCAGCATCAACAAGCTGTCCTATACGGCAGGTGCCGTCGAGCAGACTGTATTCTGTGTGAAGATGCAAATGAGTAAAAGACATTTAAATTCCTTTCGTTTTAAACATCATTACGTGTAATATCTTCGTATGTTTCACGTCTTATAATTATACGCGATTCCCCATCCTTTGCCATTATTACTATAGGACGCGGAATTCTGTTATAATTTGAAGCCATTGAGTAGTTATAAGCACCTGTCGAAAGCACAGCTAAAAGGTCTCCTGCCTCAACTTTTTGTATTGGAGTATTCTCTTGTATAAGGTCACCGCTTTCGCAGCATTTACCGGCAACGGTTACTTTTTCAGTCTTGGGCTCGTTTGCTTTGTTGGCGCACATTACATCATAATCCGATTGATAGAGAATATAGCGCGGATTGTCGGTCATTCCTCCGTCTACCGAAACATAGGTTCTGATATTCGGAATATGCTTAACGGCTCCGACTGTATAAACGGTAACGCCTTCTGCTCCGACCACAGAACGACCGGGCTCAATAAGTATAAACGGAAGCTTAACATTTTTCTTCTCTGCTTCCTTCTTGACAACAACAGAAACTCTCTTCATAAATTCCGAAAACGGCTTCGGGGTATCCGATTCAAGATACTTAATGCCGAATCCTCCGCCGAGGTTGAGTTCTCTGATTTCATATCCTACGGTTTCTTTGATTTCAGAAATAAAATCAATCATAACCTTTGCAGCAAGTTCAAACGGCGCAATATCAAATATCTGCGAACCGATATGGCAGTGAAGTCCGCAGAGGTCAATGCTGTCGGTTTCAACCGCAAGCTTAACTGCGGTCATAGCTTCGCCCGTCTCAAGAGCAAAGCCGAATTTAGAGTCAATCTGACCGGTTCTTATAAAAGAATGTGTATGCGCATCTATACCGGGTTTGATTCTCAGCATTATCTTTGCAACCTTACCGGTTTTCGAAGCCAAAGTGCTCAGCCTTTTAAGCTCCTCCACATTATCGACAACTATTCTGCCGACATTATTGTCAAGAGCCATTGTAAGCTCATCATTAGTCTTATTGTTGCCGTGGAAACAAATACGTTCCGACGGGAAACCGGCCTTAACGGCGGTAAAAATTTCTCCGCCCGAAACAACGTCTAATCCCATCTTTTCTTCTTTGCATATTCTGCACATTTCAAGGCAGGAAAAAGCCTTGCTCGCATAGCATACAAGCCCGTTACCGTCGTAGTTTTCTTCCATTGATTTTACAAATTCACGGCAGTTTTTTCTTATCATATTCTCATCATAGCACATATACGGTGTGCCGTATTTTTTTGCAAGAGATACGGTATCGCAACCGCCGACGGTCAAATGGCCGCTCTCATTAACTCCTAATCCGTCTGATACAAACATTTGGTTCTCTCCTTTTAAAGTGCATTATTTATATACTCGGTTATCTCTTCCCTGCCCAATCCGTTAGTTGCAGAAAAAGGAATAATAGTAACATTTTCAGAATCCGGTATTTCATCGTAAATTGCCGCTGATCTTTCGGCAAACTGCGTTTTGTTAAGTTTATCGCTCTTAGTCATAACAATAACAAACGGATAACCGGTTGAGCGCAAAAAGTCAATCATCATAAGATCGTCTGCGCTCGGTTTGTGCCTCATATCGATAAGCTGAACGACAAGTCTTATGTTACGACCCGTCTTAAAATAGCCTTCAAGCATTTCAGCCCATCTTATTTTCTCGGATTTCGATACTTTTGCATATCCGTATCCAGGTAAATCCACAAATCTGGCATCGTCAACCTTGTAGAAGTTTATCGTAGCGGTTTTTCCCGGAACCGAGCTCACTCTTGCAAGTGCTTTTCTGTTAAAAAGACGATTAAGCAAAGATGATTTTCCCACATTTGATCTACCCGCAAAGGCTATTTCCGGCAAATCGGAAGACGGCAGCTGCGACGATGTTCCAAATGCCGCTTCAAATTCAGCTTTATTCAAATTCATTTTTTACCTCTTAGTTCTGTTGGCATACAGAGGCCGTTTGGCTTCTGTCCTGTTTGAGCTTTATGCTCCTTTGTTTATTATCTTTGAAAACTACATTTTTGGATAGCGCGAGAGACAATACCTCGTCGGCTTTTGACACCGATATGAAATCGACATTTTCTTTAACAGCATCATCGATTTCTTTCAAATCCGAAACATTTTCCTCCGGAATAAGAACGGTTTTAATTCCGTTTCTGTATGCCGCCATTGTTTTTTCTTTCAATCCACCGATCGGCAATACATTACCGGTCAAAGTAACTTCACCCGTCATAGCAATATCGGCTCTTACCGGTATACCCGTGAGTGCGGAAACAACCGCAGTTGTTATTGCTATTCCGGCAGAAGGGCCGTCTTTAGGAACAGCTCCCTCGGGGAAATGAATATGAATGTCGGTGTTTTTATAAAAATCCATATCAAGAGGCAATGCTTCCGAAATACTTCGGATATAACTGTATGCCGTCCTTGCGGATTCTTTCATAACATCGCCCAAAGAACCGGTAAGTTCAAGCTTTCCCGTTCCCGGCATCTTAACTGCCTCGACCTTCAGCATTTCTCCGCCTACAGAAGTCCATGCAAGACCGTTTACAACACCGACTTCATCCTTATGGCCCTGAGATTCCGGCTTATATTTTTTGGGACCGAGATAGGCCTCAAGGCCGGTCGGCTTCACAGAGATTTTTCCGGTATAGCCTTCGGTTATTTTAACAGCAGCTTTACGCATTACCTTTGCAAAAGTGCGTTCAAGCGTTCTGACTCCGGCTTCTCTTGTATAACCGTCTATTATACTGTGTATGGCATTATCGGTAAAGTGAAGCTGTGACGCTTTGATGCCGTTTTCCTTGAGTTGTTTCGGTATAAGATGTTTTTTGGCTATATTGAACTTTTCCTCGTGTGTGTAACTGAAAAGTTCGATAACTTCCATTCTATCCAATAAGGGAGCTGGTATTTCGTTCTTATCGTTAGCTGTTGTAACAAAAAGTACCTTGCTCAAATCAAACGGGATTTCAATATAGTGATCACGGAATGTATTGTTCTGCTCGGGATCAAGAGCTTCTAATAAAGCACTTGACGGATCACCTTTATAGTCGCTGGCGAGCTTGTCAATTTCATCAAGTAAAATCAAAGGATTTGAGGTTTTAGTCCTGATAACAGCTTCAATTATACTGCCCGGCATTGCACCGATATAAGTCTTTCTGTGACCTCTTATCTCCGCCTCGTCGTGAACACCGCCGAGAGATATTCTCTCATACTTTCTGTTCAGCGCCTTTGCAAGAGACTTTGCAACTGAGGTTTTACCGACGCCTGGAGGGCCGACAAGACATATTATCTGTCCTTTAATATTTGGCGACAGTTTTCTCACAGCAATAAATTCAAGAATTCGCTCTTTAACGTCTTTAAGTCCGTAATGATCTCTGTCAAGTATTCTTCGAGCATTATCGATATTAAGATTTTCTTTTGAGTAAATATGCCACGGAAGTTCCAAAATCTTATCAAGATAATTTCTTGATACTGCACTTTCGGGGCTGCTCGGCTGCACATATTTAAGCCTGTCGCACTCATTTAACAGCTTCTTTTCACTGTCGGCATCAAGATGCAGCTTTAGTATTTTTTCGCGATAGCCGTCAGCCTCGGAAGCGGGATTATCTCCTTCGCCGAGTTCGGCGTTAATAGCCTTTAACTGCTCATGAAGGTAATATTCCTTTTGATTTTCATCTATTTGGCTCTGTACTCGGTCATTTATATCCTCTTCAAGCTGAAGAAGCTTAACCTCTTTGCCGAGTACATCAACAAGTTTTTGTATTCTCTTAAGCGAATCAATTTCGGATAAAACCTCCTGCTTCTGCGGATAATCAAGAGGAATATTGCCGGCAATATAATCGGCAAGCGCACCGGGCTCAGACAGCTTGGCAACACCCATATTTATATCATTTGGGAGTTTCTGAGCTATAATAGAATACTCGTTAAACAACCCTTTGGCATATCTGACAAGTGCCTCTGCTCTCAAATTGTACTTTTCCGAATAAGGAATACTGTCAATTCGTTTGACAACAGCCGTAAGATATGGATTCACATCCGAAAAAGCTAACAATTCTGCTCTGTACTTTCCTTCAACTATTACTCTTAAGCAATCGCTTGAGGGTATTCTTACAATTTGCTTTATTTCGCAAACAACGCCTATATCGTACACCGCATCAATATTTTCGGCCTCATCCGACATATCCTTTTGTGTAGAAAGAAATATGTCCTGCTTTGTTATCATTGCTGTTTTGACTGCAGAAATACTTTTTTTCCTGCCAACATCAAAGTGCAATGTTATATTAGGGAAAACAACCAATCCTCTCAATGCAACCATAGGCATATTAAGAGCATTATTGTCAAAAAGGTCCATTTATGTAATCTCCTACTTAATTAATTAGAGTTTATTATACAATGAATAAGATTTATCTGCAATAAAAAAGTGTCAACAAATAAAGAATAAGCTAAAATTTTAGTAAGATTGTTAATTTTTGTAACAACTTTTATGTACAAAACGCAGAATATGTATTTTTCTTTGTTATTTTTTTGTCAATTCGTTGACTTTTATTAACACAGATTGATATAATGTAGCGGAAATAATTTTTGGAGGCAATATTAACATGTCCAGAGTTTACAATTTTTCAGCAGGTCCGTCTATGTTACCGGAAGAGGTCTTAAAAAAGGCCGCATCCGAAATGCTTGACTATGAGGGTTCGGGTCAATCGGTAATGGAGATGAGCCACAGATCCAAAGTTTATGACAATATCATAAAAACAGCTGAAAGGCTTCTCAGGGAGCTTATGAATATACCCGACAACTACAAAGTTCTGTTTTTGCAAGGCGGAGCTTCAACGCAATTTGCGGCAATACCGCTGAACTTTATGAACGGTTCAAACAAAGCCGATTATGTTATCACCGGTCAGTGGGCTAAAAAGGCATTTGCCGAGGCTCAAAAATACGGTGATGCAAAAGCCGTTGCTTCTTCTGCTGACAAAACGTTCTCATATATACCAAAGCTTGATAAATCGATGTTCAGAAGCGATGCGGATTATGTATATATTTGTATGAATAATACTATTTACGGAACCGTTTATCACGAAATTCCGGATACGGGTGACATTCCTCTCATCGCGGATATTTCATCTTGTTTCCTTTCGGAGCCTATAGATGTAACAAAATTCGCCATGCTTTACGGCGGAGCACAAAAAAATGTTGCCCCCGCAGGTCTTACGATTTGCATAATACGAGAAGATATGCTTGGCAATGCACGAGACATAACACCAACAATGCTCAACTATAAAATTCACGCAGACGCAAATTCGCTTTACAATACACCACCCTGCTACACAATATATATATGTAAGCTTGTTCTTGAATGGATAGAAAAGCTCGGCGGTCTTGAAAAAATGAAAGAACGCAATGATAAAAAGGCAAAGCTTCTCTATGATTTCCTCGATAACAGTAAAATGTTCAGAGGTACGGTTGTTCCGGAGGATCGTTCTTTAATGAATGTACCTTTTGTTACCGACAGTGACGAACTCAACGCAAAATTTATTGAAGAAGCAACCAAAAACGGTCTTGTTAATCTTAAAGGACATCGAACAGTGGGCGGTATGAGAGCGTCAATTTATAATGCCATGCCTTACGATGGCGTAGAAAAGCTGGTTAAATTTATGTCCGATTTCGAAAAAGCTAATTCATAACTCAGGAGAAATTCACAATGAACAATATTTTAACACTAAATAAAATTTCAAAAAACGGACTTGACAGATTCGGTGAACGCTATGTATGCTCGAATGACGTCAAAGACCCGGATGCGATACTTGTCCGTTCGGCATCAATGCACGAATATGATTTTTCGGAAAATACTCTTGCAATAGCAAGAGCCGGAGCCGGAGTCAACAACATTCCCCTTGAAAAATGCAGCGAACAGGGAATTGTAGTTTTTAATACTCCCGGCGCTAACGCGAATGCTGTTAAAGAACTTGTTTTGTGTGCGCTGTTTTTATCATCAAGAAAAATCGTGCCCGCAATCGAATGGTCAAAAACGCTCAAGGGTGAGGGAGATGCAGTTTCCAAGCTTGTCGAAAAAGGAAAATCCGCTTTTTCAGGACCGGAAATCAAGGGTAAAAAGCTCGGCGTTATCGGTCTTGGCGCAATCGGGGTGCTTGTAGCAAACGCAGCTCATTCTCTCGGAATGGAAGTTTACGGTTACGATCCTTTTCTTTCTGTTGATGCGGCATGGAAGCTTTCCCGTGCCGTAAAGCACGCCGCTACCCTTGATGATATTTATGCAAATTGCGACTATATAACGCTTCATGTTCCGCTGACTGACGAAACTCGCGGCTTTATAAATGCCGAAACAATCGCCAAAATGAAGAACTCGGTACGCATACTTAATTTTGCTAGAGGAGATCTCGTCAATACAGGGGATATTATTAACGCTCTCGCTGACGGTAAAGTTGCCGCATACGCCACAGATTTTCTTAAAGATGAGTTAATTGACGCAACCGGTGTGATAACAATCCCGCATCTCGGAGCTTCTACACCGGAATCTGAAGACAATTGTGCCGTTATGGCCGTTGACGAATTAAAGGACTATATAGAAAACGGCAATATAACAAATTCCGTAAATATGCCCGCTGTATCTGTACCGAGAAGCGGCAAAACAAGAATTACCATCATTCATAAAAATGTCCCTAACGTTATCAGCCGCATTACAGCAATCGTCGCCGAAGAAAATATAAACATTGATAATATGGTGAATAAATCACGCGGAGAATATGCATACACCATGCTTGATACCGATACGGAGGTTTCAAACGATGCAATAACCGCAATTTCGTCTCAGGACTTCGCCATAAGAGTAAGAGTCATCAAATAAAAGCTACTTTAAATAAAAAATACAAAAAAGAAACCGACTTCATTTTGAAGCCGGTTTCTTTTTGTATTTAACACTTATTAAGCTTTAACATTTTCTTGAGATTTATCTACTTTGACAATTTCGGAAAAAGTTCTTTTAATATCAATGCGGTCATAATACTGCTTAAATCTTACGCACAGCTTAAAGTTGCGATCGCAATTAGGACAATAAAAATCCGCTCTGAAAGATTGATTGACAAAACGCCAGTCCTTCTTCTTTTTAACTTTTCCGCCGCAAACATCGCAAACGCAGTTAAAAACCGAACGGTCAACTATCGGATTATCAATATCACGTATAATGTGCGGTTTATATGCAAGCTTTTCATAAAACACGCGATTGCACGGGGTAATGAACCGCTTTAGTCTCTCCGAGTCGTTTACCCTTTTCAAACAAGCTGCAGTAAGCAAGCTGTCATCAAGTGCCCTGTGATGCGGAAATTCATCCGGATTAACTCCAAGCTCGAAAGCAGCGGCAGAAAGCCCGATTTGTTGCGAAGACGAAGCCGAGGGTATAAAAGACTGACAATATTTTTGTGCGTCACAATAGTTATTAACAAACGGAATACGATTTTTCTTTAAAAAGAACTCATAGTTTTTTATTAGAGTTCTGATGTCTCCGTCTCCCCAAGAAAAGAACACATTTTCATCGTCGCCGACCCAATTTCTAAACATTGAAAGGGCTTTAAAAAACGGAACTCCGTTAGATATATCCTCATTGGTAATATGCGTAAGCGCCTTTACCCTACCCTGTAGTTTCTTTCCGACCTGTGCTTTTACAATTACCGAAAACTCATCAATCACATTAAAATCTTTATCTACCTTACAGGCACCGAATTCTATAATTTCATTGATATACCCCTTTAGTTTTTTGCAATATGCATTATTCCATTCGAGGTCCATTATAATAAACTGCATAAATAGCTTTAATGCTCCTTAATCATCTTATAATTCCGAATAAAAAGTAACCGTATTGCCATCACAGTTTTTGAAATTTTCCGAATAATCATATCCAAATATTTTCATATCCGGAAAAATATCATGCAGCGGATAAAGAACAAACGCTCTTTCTTTTACTCCCGGATGCGGCAACATCAACTCCGGTGTATCCGCCGTCTCATTTTCATAAAACAGCAAATCAAGATCAATAACACGCGGCCCGTTTTTAAATGTGCGCACTCTTCCTATCCCCGCTTCAATTCCGAGGCAAACACCGAGCAAAGCACGTGAAGACAGATTTGTTTCAACAGTCATAACACAATTTAAAAAATTATCCTGTTGGTCATATCCCCAAGGTTCTGTTTCGTAAACAAAAGAAACCTCCGTAACTTTTGTTTCGGGAACAAGCCCAAACGCTTTTTTTGCGTCTCTGATATTTTGAAGTCGGTCTCCTACATTTGTTCCGACACCGATTACTGCTTTCATACTGCCACTCCGTTTCTGTTGCGCTCAATTTCAACCGCAACATAATCAAAATCAGCCTTAATAGGCGCTTGAGGTTTCTTAACAGTTATTTTCAAAGCTTTAATTTCGGAAAACTCATTTAATACAGCGTCGGCAACTGTTTGTGCCGCCTTTTCGAGCAAATCAAATTTTCCGCTTAAAAAAGCTCTACGCGCTGTTTTTATTATTTTAGCATAGCTCACGGTATTCTCTACCATATCCGTTTGACACGGAACATAAAGAGAAAGAAATGCGGTTATATCTAAAATAAAAAGCTGTCCGTCTTCCTTCTCTTCGGGATTTACACCGTGATATGCATAAAGCTTTAATCCGTTTACGATTATTTTATCCATTGCATCACCCTCTGAAAACGGCATCAGCCATATCCGCCGCAATTTTCGACTCCTTCACTTCATGCACACGTATCATATCCGTTCCGCCGAAAACAGCAGCTGTATCTGCGGCTATCGTTCCAAACAAACAGTTTTCCGCGTCGGAGTGTGATGCTGCTTTAATTACACGTTTATTAGAAAGAGCGGTAAGCAACATAACATCCTGCCTCTTCAACAGTTTTATATTTTTTATAAGGGTAAGATTATCCTCATAATCTTTACCGAATCCGATGCCCATATCAAGACATATCTGTTCTCTTTTTATGCCGAAGTTTTCACTCTTTTCCAACATATAGTCAAAAAAAGCATTGACATTTCCGACAACATTTTCTTCGTAATCGGTCATTCTGTCGGCATCACCGCCGCCTGTATGCATGACTATCCAACCGGCATTGTAATTTTTCACTAAGGAAGCAATATCCGGATTGAATCTTCCGCTTACGTCATTTACAACAGCCACTCCGTGCATTAAGCAGTATTCAGCTACCGCCGGATAAAAAGTGTCAACAGAAGTCGGTACCGAGAGCTTCGGAATTATCGCATCAATATACTCCTTAATAATTGAAAGTTCCTCTTTCTCCGAAAGCTCTTTGTGCCCCGGTCTTGTGGATTGCGCACCTATATCTATTATATCGGCTCCGTCGTTTTGCATTTGTAAAGCGTGGTTAAGTGCTGCACCGGGCGAATTCCATTTACCGCCGTCATAAAACGAATCAGGAGTTACATTTAAAATGCCCATTACATATGTACGTGTATTTAACTCAAAGCTGAAGTTTTTTCCTCGAAAAAAGAACACTTTATTTTGCTCCTCTCAAAAGCGACATTACTTCTGCGCGCGTTCTGGCATCTTTTCGCATTGAACCACGCAGTGCCGACGTAAAGGTAGTGGCTCCTGCCGCTCTCGCTCCGCGCATTGTCATACAAAGGTGCTCTGCCTCAACAACCACCGCAACGCCCTTCGGAGAAAGATTTTCCTCGAGAAAGTCGGCAATCTGCGAAGTAAGACGTTCTTGCAGCTGTGGCCTTTTAGCAAAATCCGAAACAATCCTTGCAAGCTTTGAAAGCCCTATCACCTTTCCGTCTGCCGGAATATATGCGATATGAGCTTTGCCGATAAAAGGAAGTAAATGGTGCTCACACATAGAATACATGGGTATATCCCTAACTACAACCATTTCATCATTATCGCCCTCATCAAACACCTTTAGCAGCCTATGAGGATCGCTGTCAAGTCCTGCAAATATCTCTTCATACATATTAGCTACACGTTTAGGTGTTTCAACAAGGCCTTCCCTGTCGGGGTCCTCACCTATTGCTATCAGAATTTCTCTGACAGCTTTTTCGATTCTTGCTTTATCCATTTAATTAACCTCTATTCAAAAACAAACTGTAACGTATATATATCATCGTCTTCGGCATATGTAACAGAAGAGAACTTTTTACCGCATTGCTTATTGACATCATCTAAGACATCATAAATACCGCTTTTATCAGCTAAATCGGTAATAGCCTTATTGAATGCGTAAGCGTTAACAAAACACACCTCTACTTGGTTACAGCTGTTTCTCACATTTTTTACCGCAGTAGAAGTCATAGCTTTCTTTTCGTTTTTGGTAAAACTTTCGAACATCAAATTATTTACTTTAAAATAGTTTGCATCAGTTGAAACACAATTGTTATCACTCGGAGCAAGATTGAAATGATTTGCTTTAATCATATCATCGGATAAATTAAAATATGAATGACTTACTGCCGCACTATCGTTATCATAATCGTCCCAAGTTAAATCAAGATGATAGTTTTTACCGTCAATATTTACAATATTCCACATATGGCTTTCGGTTTTGCCATCCGAATTAGTAGCATCACCGCAAATCAAATAATTGATTACAGACAGTTTATCAAGAAACAGCTTTGCAGCCCGCGCATAGCCTTCACACACAGCCTCGCCGTTTATAATCGCATCATAAGACGAACCCTTTAAGCTTTCACCCTCATTATATACATAAATGCACTTGTCGCAGATATAATCATGTGTAAGCAATTCTTTTTCATAATCACTGCTGTTCTCCGGAACAGTCTTTAAGAACTCCGAAACAGCTGCATTAAGTTCATTTGTTTTTTTGTCACATTCTTCCTTATTTGCCGAATATTCCGGCACATAAAAGAATTTATTTCCGTCGGCTTTAACAGAGCTTGTCATACCGAAACATAAAATTCCCGGATTATCATATGTAACCGCATAAAACACTTTGCCGAATTCATCCTCATCAATTTGAGGAATTTCAATTTTTTCCGGATGTTCGCTGATATTATTTACAATAAGAGTGTACGCTGTCTTACCGTCATCAGTAAGCTGATTATAGTAATATCTTGACGGGTCATTTTCGTATATTAACTCGACCGATGAAAAATCGGTCGGAAGGTTATAATTCGAAAATCCGCATGACGATAATAACAACGCCAAGCACAAGGATAACAGTAACAAAAAGCTGATTCTACTTTTCATTTTTCTTTGTTACCTCCGGAAATTCATTTGCGGCAGAAGCAACATTTCCGCTCTTTTCCTGCACAAATAGCGTCAAAGCGGAGGAAACCTTCGAATAATCCACAACGGAAATATCAGTATCTGTATTATTCATTATAAAGTTAAATAATGTATCCTGCGCGGTAACATTCTTTGCTGTCATTAAAGCATTCAGCAAGGAAACCGCTGCATCTCGCTTACCTGAATTATCGGCATATAAAAAGTACTTACAAAACAAGTCGGAAGTAAGATTTTGATCACCTGCATCAAGCAACAGAGAAAAATCCGCACCTTTATAATTAATGTCAGACGGGATTCGAACAGTAACATCACCTATTTTCGATACAACCTTTTTAAGCTGTGTCTGACTCATTTTAATATACTTAGTAAAGCTGAGCCCCGATATATCCGTAAGCGGCTTTTCAAGTGCGGCAGCACCGCCCTTTTGATAAATGGCTTTAAGACTGTCGGAACCCACTGAGGTTTCAGCCGGCAATTGCACCACTGAAATACACTTGATGTCCATATTACAGTCGAGAGCTGAAACGCTGATCAATTCCCCGGAATCATCGGTAAACACAAGTAAAATACCTACCCTACCCGATAAAGCATATGATGCGGTTGTCAAATCTGAAGTTGATTCGTCCGAGACGGTCGTACTTTGAACTAAATTGTTCAAATTAAAATCAACCGACTTCATAAATATAAATACCGAAATTGTTCCCAATATGATAACAAAAGAAGAAAAGGCGATGATAAAAGAACGCATTTTTTTCTGTTTGGCTTGTTTTTCACTCGAAAAATCCAAATTACGTATTTTTTTCTTAGGTTTCATCTTCTCACCGCCCTATAATAATTTGATTACATTATAACACAAATACAGCAATAATTAAAGATGTTATAGAGGCAATTTAGTCTTTCCGTAAAGAGTAAAGAAGCTGCTAACACAAAAAAGGCCGGCTGCAAAAGCAACCGGTCATACATTCAACCAACATTTTTAGGTCCGGCAGAAGTTTTAGCTCTGAATTTTTCCTTAACAGATGTTTTAGCTGTTTCGGTGAGCGGCTTATCACCGTTCAGTACGCACTCCTTTGTTATAACGACCTTTTTTACATCGCTGTCGGACGGAATATCATACATAATAGGTAATAAAGTTTTCTCGATTATCGAACGAAGACCTCTTGCTCCGGTCTTTTTTTCAAGGGTTAAATCCGCAACCGCAGACAGCGCGTCATCACAAAACTCCAACTCAACTCCATCCATTTTAAAGAGTTCCTTAAACTGTTTAAGAAGCGCGTTCTTAGGTTCGGTTAAAATTCTTATAAGTGCTTCTCTGTCAAGATTGTTGAGTGTTGTTATAACAGGAAGTCTGCCGACAAGCTCCGGTATAAGACCGAATTTTACCAAATCCTGAGGAATAACCTTCGAATATATCTTTTCAGTTTCCAAATTGGATTTATCCAAAACTTTACCGCCAAAGCCGAGAGTAGACTTGCCGGTACGGTTTTCGACGATTTTTTCTATTCCGTCAAAAGCGCCGCCGCAGATAAACAGAATGTTAGTTGTGTCTATTTGAATGAACTCCTGCTGAGGATGCTTTCTGCCGCCTTGAGGCGGAACATTGGAAACAGTTCCCTCAAGAATCTTCAGCAAGGCTTGTTGAACGCCCTCACCGCTGACATCACGTGTAATTGACGGATTTTCAGACTTTCTTGCAATTTTATCGATTTCATCGACATATATGATGCCCTTTTCGGCTTTTTCAACATCGTAGTCGGCCGCCTGAATAAGACGCAGCAAAATATTTTCAACATCTTCGCCGACATAGCCCGCTTCGGTAAGAGTTGTGGCATCAGCAATTGCAAACGGAACATCCAAGATTTTAGCAAGGGTTTGGGCAAGCATTGTTTTGCCTACACCTGTGGGACCCAAAAGAATAACATTGCTCTTTTGTATGTCTACGTCACTTTTAGCACCGTAATATATTCTTTTATAATGGTTATATACCGCAACGCTCAATGCAACTTTTGCGTCGTCCTGCCCTACAACGTATTCGTCGAGAAGTTTTTTTATGTCGTGAGGCTTCGGAAGCGGTTTATCGGTTTGCGCTTTGTTTTTTCTGACGTGTTTAAATCCGCCGCCGTCTTCAATTATCTCGAGACAAAGTTCAATACAGTTATCACAAATGCATACACCGCCGGGACCGGCAACAAGCTTACCGACTTCATCCTGCGTTTTACCGCAAAAAGAGCAACGCATGGTCTTACCTTTGCTGTCATTATCTCTTGACATCAAAAAATCCTCCGAAATTATCTTTTGTAAAGTATTTTATCAACAAGACCGTAATCAAGTGCTTCATCAGCAGACATAAAGTTATCGCGCTCTGTGTCTTTAGCAATTATATCTATGGGCTTACCTGTATTATCGGCAAGTATCTTATTAAGTCTTTCTCTTATCTTAAGAATCTGCTTTGCGGTAATTTCAATCTCGGTAGCCTGCCCTTGAGCTCCGCCTGAGGGCTGATGAATCATTATTTCACTGTTGGGCAACGCAAATCTCTTTCCCTTTGCACCGGAAGAAAGGAGAAATGCTCCCATGCTGGCAGCCATACCCATGCAGATTGTCGATACGTCACACTTAATATACTGCATAGTATCATATATGGCAAATCCGGCAGTAACAGAACCACCCGGGCTGTTAATGTAAAGACTGATATCCTTTTCGGGATCCTGCCCCTCAAGGTATAAAAGCTGTGCAACAACAAGACTTGCAGTAGCATCATTTACTTCATCGGATAAAACTATTATCCTGTCATTTAAAAGACGGGAAAAAATATCATACGAACGCTCTCCGCGAGATGACTGTTCAATTACATAGGGGACTAAAGCCATGGTTTTTCCTCCTAAAATCCTGCGGCGAAACGCAAAAGCGCCCGCCGCATAAAATAGCATTTAGATTATTGGAATAAAATTTGAATCTTATTCCGCTTTATCAGCCGACTTTTTATCATCAGCCTTTTCAGAAGTCTTTTTGGCTGCCGGTTTCTTTGCGGTTGTCTTTTTTGTTGCCGGCTTCTTTTCAGCTGTCTTCTTTGCAGCTTTTTCCTCTGTGACAACAGCGCTGTCAACAATTAAATCAATTGCTTTTCTGGAAGCGAGCTCCGGCTTAAGAGACTCAGCGGAAACAGCCTTTTTGATAGTGTCTATATCCATATTATATGCATCTGCATATTTCTTGTATTCCGCTTCGATATCCTCTTCGGTAACCTCTATTTTTTCTTTTTCAATTATTTTTTCAAAAGCCAAATTAAGTCTTACCTGTGTTTCTGCTCTCTCTTTGAAGCCTTCGCGGAAGCCCTTCATATCCATACCGGTATATTTGAGGTATGTTTCGAGCTTTAATCCCTGTGACTGAAGACGATATGAATACTCATTAACGTCATCATCAATCGTTTTTTCTATCATTGCCTCGGGAATTTCAGCTTTTATACCCTTTGCAACTTCCTCAAGGAGTGTATTATGAAGCTCGTTTTCGGCATCATCATTTTTTCTCTTTTCAAGCTGCTTCTTAATATCTTTTTTAAGCTCGTCAAGAGTATCGAATTCACTGACATCCTTAGCAAATTCATCATCAAGTGCCGGTACGTCCTTAACCTTTATACCGTGAAGCTTAATTTTGAACACAGCATCCTTAGAAGCGAGATCAGCCTGATAATCCTCAGGGAATTTAACATTAACATCAAACTCGTCCCCGATTTTGTGACCGATAATCTGATCTTCAAAGCCGGGAATAAACTGATTTGAGCCTATAGTAATCTCATATTTTTCAGCCTTTCCGCCCTCAAACGCCTTGCCGTCAACAAAGCCCTCAAAGTCGATAACAACTATATCGTTCTTTTTAACCGCTCTGTCATCAACATCCGAAACAGTTGAATTCTGCTCCTGCATCCTTGCAAGCTCAGCTTTAACTTCATCTGCCGTAACCTTGGTAGATTTCTTTATAGCCTTAAGGCCCTTATACTCGCCGAGCTCAACCTCAGGCTTAACAGTTACTTTGAACTTCATGGTTACACCGTCATTGCCCATCTCGGGAATTTCAAGGTCATAAGGTGTATCAACCGGTTCAAGCTTCGCTTCCTCAATAGCGGAAGCTACCGCATCGGGATATATAGCCTCAAGAGCGTCCTCATAGAACACACCCTCGCCGTAATATTTTTCAATAAAAGCACGCGGAGCCTTTCCTTTTCTAAATCCCGGAATGGTAATGTTCTTTCTCTGCTTAAGATAAGCCTTTGTAACGGCATCCTTAAAAGTGTCGCCATCTACGCTTACTTCAAGCTCCCAAACATTGGTATCCACCTTGTTTGAAGATTTAAAACTCATACAAATTCCTCCTGAATATTTACAGTAACTATGGTATTATAACAGATAAGACCTTAAATTACCATACTTTTTTATTAATTTATTTTTTCTATCAGTTTAGGGCAGAATTTAAGATAATCTGCCGATAAAAGTTGAAAATGAATACCGTCTTTTTCACCGTTAAAAGAATTATGAACAGAGGCACTGTGAAGATGTGCATAATAACATCTCTTTATATTCTTTTCAACCAGCACATCATAAATCATGTCGCAGATTTGCAAGTTGTTTATCGGCGGATAGTGTAAAAATACAACAGGTTCACCGCCTAATTTTTCTCCGCACTCTATTGAGCGGCGAAGTCTTTCGGCTTCACGTTTTACAACTTTTTTGTCGAGATCGCTCTCCGCGTCAAAAAACCAACCTCTCGTTCCGCAAATACTGATGTCACCGACCCTGTATGCATTGTTATGCAAAACAGACAGAGTTTCAAATTTGTTTTTGAAAAAAAACTCGTCCATTTTTTTCTTGGTGTTCCACCAATAATCGTGATTGCCCTTCATTATTATCTTTTTGCCGGGCAAAGAATTCAGCAGTTCAAAGTCCTTGTATGCTTCGGAAAGAGACATTCCCCAAGACACATCACCCATTATAACAACAGTATCACTCTGGTCAACTACCCTATTCCAATTTGAAACGAGTCTTTCAACATAGTTGTCCCATCCGCGAAAAATATTCATCGGCTTATCTGTGCCGAGCGACAAATGGGTATCGCCGATAGCAAATAATGACATACCAAAGCTCCGTTCAGACAACAAAAATCCGAAAATGAACAGATTAAATGTTGAGCATTTTGAATACTACATTTGCCATATCGTCTTTAGTCGTTACATCACCGAATCTTACTTTCTTATCTTTAAGCGTAGCAAGCTGCGGCGGTACGGGTTCGCCTGTAAGCGCGTGCAATTCATCAACCATTGAGAATTCGTCGGTAGATTGAACATCGCTTGTAAGAGCTGACAAAACACTTGCAGAGAATTTATACGGATTTGCAGTAGACGCTATTACTGTAGGCGTTTTATCGCCGCTTTCGCTGACATAATCCTCATAAACTTTGACAGCGACAGCCGTGTGCGTATCGCAAAGATAATGATATTTATCAAAGTTTTCCTTGATAGTCGCCTTTGTCAAGGCATCATCACAATAGCCGGCTCTGAATAATTCTTTGATTTTTTCAAAGAGCTGTTCCCCTACAGTATATTTACCGCTGTTTGCAAGCAATTTCATATATTCTCTTACTTCAGCATCATTTTCACCCGAAAGGTGGAACAAAAGCCTTTCAAGATTACTTGAAATAAGTATATCCATCGACGGAGATGCCGTGCAATAGAAATTACGATTTTTGTCGTATGTACCTGTTTTTAGAAAATCAGTCAGTACATTATTAGAGTTGGATGCACAAATAAGCTTACCTATCGGCACGCCCATTCTCTTGGCATAATAAGCGGCAAGGATGTTGCCGAAATTTCCGGTAGGAACTACAACATTCATTTCCTCACCGAGCTTTAGCGAACCGTTCTCGACCATATCACAATATGCCGATACATAATATACTATCTGAGGAACAAGCCTGCCCCAATTAATTGAGTTAGCCGATGAAAACGCGAGATGGTTTTCTGCAAATTTCTTCTTAATTTCCGAATTTGTAAATATAGACTTAACTCCGCTTTGTGCATCATCGAAATTACCTTTGATAGCACACACACTTACATTATTACCCTCTTGTGTAGTCATCTGAAGCTTTTGCATAGGACTCACACCGTCAACAGGGTAAAAGACAAGTATTTGAGTATTATCCACATCTTTAAAGCCCTCAAGTGCTGCTTTTCCTGTGTCACCCGAGGTTGCGACAAGAATAACAATCTTAGTATCCTTGAGAGTCTTGGAAGCAGATACAGAAAGAAGATACGGTAAAAGCTGCAAAGCCATATCCTTAAAAGCGCATGTGGGACCGCGCCAAAGTTCAAGTATGCTTTCCTTATCAGATATCTTATAAAGCGGCGCAATTTTTTCGGAGCTGAAGCTCGACTTTTTATATGCACCCTCTACGCAATAATTGAGCTCATCCTCGGTAAAATCGGTAAGATAGAGTTTCAAAATCTCTTTTGCCCTGCCGGTATACGGAAGTGTACCTATTCTCTTTATATCATCAAGCGTAATATGCGGAATTTCCGTGGGAACAAAAAGTCCGCCCTCGGCCGAAATACCTTTTGTAATAGCCTCAGCCGAAGAAATCCTGATTGATTTGTCTCTCGTACTTGTGTAATACATAAATTTGCACTTCCTAACTGAAAAATCAGATGTATTTTAACATATAAATTACATATTTGCAACGATAAAAGCGTTTGCATTATCGAAGAAAATGCCGTTTATCAATTCATCGCTGTAATTTTCTCTCGCAAGCCCGTTAGCTATTTTGTACAGTTTATCTATCCCGCAAAGGTCATCGCTTACTGTGCATCCGTCAAAATCGCACCCAAGACAAATAGTGTGTTCAGCTCCAAGCGAGCAAAAATGCTCTATCTGTCTGATAACCGAACAAAGGCCTGCTCCGTTTTCCACACCGAGAAATTTCTCATAAAGATTAAGTCCGATTATACCCTTTTGCTCTGTAATAATTCTAATCTGAGCGTCTGTAAGATTGCGTTTTTCGGCAAACGGATTATCAACAATATCACAATCCGAATGGGTTGCAATAAAAGGTTTTTCGGAGAACTCCGCCACATCATAGAAGCCACGTTCACTTAAATGCGAAACGTCAACAATGATTCCTTTTTTCTGCAATTTCTTGACGCAGTTAACACCAAACGGAGAGAGTCCTTTTGCATTTTCGGTAAAGCAGCCGTCGCCGAGCTCGTTTTGACCGTTCCATGTAAGGGTAAGAATTCTAACGCCCTTTTCATACAATGCATCGATCACGTCTATGTCGCCGCCGAGAACCGCACCGCCCTCAACAGACAAAAACGCAGCAATTTTATTTTCGCCGAAGGCATTGACCATTTCACCGGAAGAACGGCAGAATGCCACAGTATTATAATTCTTTAAAAGCTGTTTTTCAAAGAAAGCGTAAACATTATTAAAATAGTCGTATGCCTCGTCGCCTCTTTTTTCATCCGGTATCCAAACGGCAAACACTTGACAATATTTATTGAATACTCTTTTTCCGCGCTCTAAATCTATATGAAGGTCATTTTTATAAAGCTCGGACTTTCTGTTATAACATTCACTTAAGGTGTCGCAATGAAAATCAATAAGATTCATTTTCCCTCTCCGTCAAAAGCATTTGTAATAAGGTTAATCTTTGCAACCTGATTTTTTTCAACGAACACCTCAGCGACATCAAATCTCGGTTGCAAATCAACATTGTGTGACGCAATATATAGCTTTGCCGCCGCTATTATCTTTTTCCTTTTAGAAAAAGTAACGGCGTCGGCAGGTGCGTACTTATAATTTTCAGATCTCGTTTTAACCTCAACAAAGCATATATATTTGTTTTGCTTTGCAATTATGTCAATTTCTCCGAGACGGCATCGGTAATTGGCAGTAATTATTTCATATCCGTTTTCACGCAGATATCTGCCGGCCGCAAGTTCACCGAGCTTTCCCGTAACAGCCTTATTCACCTTTTGTCCTCCAAATTTTTAAGAAAAGTCTTGCGGTGTACATCCGAAATGCCGTATTCTAAAAGCTTCTCATAATGGAGCTTGGTCCCGTAACCCTTGTGCTTTCTAAACTCGTATTGCGGATACTTTTTATCAAGTTCAAGCATATATCTGTCACGCGTTACCTTGGCAAGAACCGACGCTGCCGCTATTGACATCGACTTGCCGTCGCCTTTAATAACGGTAACTTCGTTAATGCCCGTATGCGGCTTTTGATTTCCGTCTATCAGTGCCAAATCAGGTTTCACGCCAAGTTTTTCCACGGCGCGTTTCATAGCAAGGAAAGTTGCGTTAAGTATATTCATTTCGTCAATTTCCTTTTCGCTTGCAAAAGTGATACCGTAAGACACAGCCGTTTCTTTAATAACGTCATAGAGTGCCTCGCGCTTTTTTTCGGTCAGCTTTTTCGAGTCGTCAAGCCCGGGTATCACGGCTCCCACAGGCAGTATAACCGCAGCAGCACATACAGGTCCCGCAAGCGGTCCGCGTCCTGCTTCGTCCACTCCGCAAATACAGTTAAAGCCATCGGAAATGTATTCTTTTTCAATCTCAAAATTCACCATCAATAAATTCCGTCCAAAGTAATTTTTCCGAGCTTACCCCCACGGTACTCGTCGAGCAGCATTACAGAAGCTCTCTCGGTACCGACGACGCCGCCACGCATAATCATACCGCGCTTTTTGCCTATAAGCTCAAGTATTTCATACGGTTCAAGCTCTTCAAAGTTTTCAATTTTATATCTTTCGGTGAGCCTTTCAGGATAAAAATCGCGCATAACGCGAAGAAAACGAACAGCAAGCGTTTCAATATCAACAACTTGATCTTTAACCGACCCGACAAAAGCTAATTTATCGCCGACTTCAGGATCTTCAAATTTAGGCCACAAAACGCCCGGAGTATCCAGAAGCTCAAGCCCTCCGCCTATTGCAAACCATTGGTTATGCCTTGTAACTCCCGCTTTATCCGCAACCTCGGCTCGTTTTTTGCCGGCCATTTTGTTTATAAATGACGATTTACCTGTATTGGGAATACCGACTACCATAAGACGTATTTGTCTACCGGCCATGCCTTTATCTATATTACTCTGTATTTTATCTTTGAGGACTTCATTTACAAGCGGAACAAATCGATTTAAGCCCTTACCGGTTTTACAATCAAGTGCCAAAGCATATATACCGTTTTGCCGAAAATATTCAAGCCATTTTTTTGTAGCCGCATCATCTGCGATATCACACTTATTAAGTATTGCTATATGCGGCTTTTCTCCGATTATTTCAGCAATTTCCGGGTTTTGGCTGCTTCGCGGAATGCGAGCATCAAGTATTTCAACGACTGCATCAACAAGCGGCAGACTTTCCTTTATCTTTCGGCGCGTTTTCGCCATATGCCCGGGAAACCATTGTACATTTTGTTTTATAGTATCATTCATAACTAACACCATAGCTCGGCAAAAGCGTTTTATCCCCTACCCTGTAAAAAGCCTTGCCCATTATATATCTTTCATCAATAAGTCCGATTGATTTATAGCGACTGTCCGTAGAATGATTACGGTTATCACCCATTACAAAAACATATCCCTCAGGAACCGTCAGCGGAAAATTCATATTGCCCTGCGTTAAAGTTTGCTCTCTTATATACGGTTCATATAAAACTTTTCCGTCAACCGTAACAGTACCCGCAGTCGCGTCCACATCAACAGTTTGACCGCCAACCGCTATAATTCTTTTAATAAGCACCTCATTATATTGATTGGGCTGAGATATTATAACAACATCACCGTACTTCGGCTGATATCCGGCAGCAGTAATAAAGACTCTGTCTCCGTTGTGAAACGAATCCAACATCGATGGGCCGTTAACCGAAGATATTTTAAACAGAAAAGTAAATATAAACGTTACCGCGATAATTGCGCTTACAAGCACCGAAGCAAAATCATAAATACCGCTTGCTCTTTTTTTGTTATTTTCCATTGCTATCTATCTTCCAATCTCCCACAGGGATTAATCTAAACTCAGCAACACCGAGAATATACCTCGTGTCTATAAATCCTATCACAGATGATCGACTGTCAAGCGAGTGATTTCTGTTGTCACCCATCACAAAAACACAGTTTTGCGGAACAGTCAACGGAAAAGATGTATCAAATGATCTCTCGGTTTTTTCCGCTATGTACGGCTCATCCGAGACAACTCCGTTAACAGTAACCTTACCTGTACGAAAATCAATATCAACTGTATCACCGGCAACAGCTATCACTCGTTTTATAATAGGCTCATTCAGCTTGTTGGGTTGCGTCACAACCACTATTTCCCCACGGTTTATTTTTGTATTAACAGCGCGCACCGCAAGCCAATCGCCGTTATGTAAGGTCGGTTCCATAGATTGCCCACTCACACCGACGAGTCTGAAAAGAAAAGCAAATATCACAAAAATAGCAAGCAGAGCATATATAACCGAATCGAACCAATCAAATACAGCCTTTATGCGCTTTGTGTGTTCCGCCGGAGCTCTGCAAAGCTCACGATAATCGACTTCGAACTGCTCTACTTTTCTCAAAAAACTCACCAACTTACATTTTAGCATTATCAAATATTTTACAACAAAAACGCTGAAAAAGCAAAGCATTTTACAAAAAATAAAGGGCGGCAAAAAGCCACCCTCTTTTTCAATCAGCTTATATACGCTCTTTAACCTTAGCAGCCTTACCGACTCTGTCACGAAGATAATAAAGCTTGCTTCTGCGTACCTTACCGGTTCTGACAAGTTCTACCTTAGCAACGTTGGGAGAATTTACGGGGAATACTCTCTCAATACCAACGCCATAAGAAACACGACGAACGGTAAACGTCTCAGAAACACCGCTGCCCTTGCGAGCTATTATAGTACCTTCAAAAATCTGAATTCTTTCTCTTTCGCCCTCGCGAATCTTAACGTGTACCTTTACAACGTCGCCGACTTTGATATGAGGGCGTTCTTCCTTGATCATACCATCGGTAATAACTTTTAATGCGTCCATAATGTCCTCCTAATTTTTATCAGACGTTCGTGCACTAAATACAAATGCAGAGGACCGTCAGCTTTAATGTTGCCATTAACTGCCGTTAGTGTTTATAAAAACCCAACGCACAAAATGCTTATATATATTATCACAATGTTTTTCTAAAAGCAAGCATTTTTTAAATGATTATAAAATTTATTGTTAAAAAAATATTATTCAAAGCTTTTAAGATCTTCAGTCATCATTTTTTGCTTTAATATTTCGCAAAAACCAACATCATCTCCGAGCTTAAGCGCATCAACAAAAAGATTTGGATTGATGTTATTTTTACTGCCTGCCGTAAGTACTGCAGTAAGCACCGTCTTATCATTTAAAGAAATAACGCTGTATGAATTGACGAACTCTTTCAGATTGATTGTTTTCAGCACTTTTCTCTTCCCTTGTTTTCCCATCTTTTCGGCAAGCAGTTCATCGCATAACAGTTTCTCTTCTATTTCATTTTTTATCTTTTCGTTTTTTCTTGTGTGGAACGTAATTTTATATTCGGCAAAAGCTATGTCGTTTGCTTTGTAAACCGGCACGGCAACATTAGTTATTCTGATACCGTCAGGCAAATTAACATTCAGTCTGTTTTTAACCTCCTCAAAGCCCATTTCCTCCGTTAGCCTGATATCCATGGATTCACACAAGCTTTCAACTCCGAGAGTCAACGGTAAAGCGAACGTAATAAAAAGGTGCGGATTAAAGCCCTCCGTATACCATGCGGGTATCGCCGCACGTTTTATGGCACGCGTCATACAACGCATGAGATCAAGATGCGATATGTATTTCGTCATACCTGTTTTTTCAAAAAAGACTCTAACATTTTGCATCGCATTTTCCTCCGTTAAGCTTTGCTGCACCGCAGGCGGCGCACTTTTGTCTGCAATTTGGAGTTGTAACGCTCATATGCGCTTTCTTATTTTCATCAATAAGAAATTCTTTTCTTATACCGTAATCAAGATGATCCCATGGAAGGATCTCATCATACTCACGTTTACGATTGGCATAAAACGAAGGATTGACGCCGCACTCTTCGAACGCTTTCATCCATTTATCGAAATTGAAAAATTCATCCCAGCTGTCGAATTTACAACCTTTTTTCCATGCGGAATAAATAACGTCACAGATTTTTCGGTCACCGCGAGCCAAAACGCCCTCAAGAAAACTTGTGGGAGACTGATGCCATGACACCTGAATTTTTTTTGAATGTACGGAAGACAACAAATGCTTTTGTTTTTCGACGAGCATATCCATGGTATCTTGCGGTTCCCACTGAAAAGGAGTGTGCGGCTTCGGAACAAATGAGGCTACACTTATGCTGACGGTAACACCTTTGCCTTTAGGCTTATTTGGATTACTGTAATAAAGCTCAACCACCTTTTGAGCAAGCTCGGCTATTCCTGCGATATCGTCAAGAGTTTCCGTTGGCAAGCCCATCATAAAATACAGCTTTACGGCAGTCCATCCGCCTGCAAAAGCCTTTTCACAAGTGTTTATAACCTCTTTTTCCGTTACGTTTTTGTTAATGGCATCACGCAATCTTTGCGTACCGGCTTCCGGCGCAAACGTAAGACCGCTGCGACGGATTTTTTTAAGCTCGTCCATAAGTTCATCAGAAAAATTATCGACTCTGAGCGAAGGGAGCGAAACATTTATATTTTCTTTTAGTGCCCAAGAAAACATTTCCGGTATCAACTTGTCTATTCCCGTATAGTCGCTTGTACTGAGCGAACAAAGTGATATTTCATCATATCCGGTGGAGTCGCAGAGTCTTTTGGCCTGACGGTTTGCGGTTTCGTAGTTTTTTTCACGAATCGGACGATAGATAAACCCTGCCTGACAAAATCTGCAGCCTCGAATACATCCGCGAAAAATCTCGCAAACAGCTCGGTCGTGCACAACATCAATAAACGGCACAACAAACCTGTCAGGATAATAAACCTTGTCAAGATCACTGATAATACGTTTTTTTACTCGTTTCGGTGCAGTGGCTTTATTCTCAATATTTTTAACCGTACCATCGGCGTTATAACTTACATCATACAGTGACGGTACATATACGCCCTGTATTTTGGCCGCTTCACATAAAAATTCATATTTATCCGAGCCCATTTCCTTGTGTTTTTCCAAAAGGTCAATAAGCTCGTTTGTAACCTCTTCGCCCTCTCCGAGCATAAACAAATCAATAAAATCCGCTATAGGCTCCGGATTGCAGGCGCAGGGACCCCCGGCCACCACAAGCGGAGTGAGACTTTTTCTGTCCTTACTTTTAACCGAAATGCCGCCCAAATCCAACATATTAAGAATATTAGTATAACTTAACTCATACTGCAGCGTAAATCCTATCATATCAAATTCGGACAAGCTGTCGCCGCTTTCAAGAGCGAACAGAGGAACATTGTTCCTTCTCATCTCCTCTTCCATATCCACCCAAGGAGCAAAGACTCGCTCACACCATGCGTCTTCGCGTTCATTAACAAGACTGTAAAGTATTTTCATACCGAGATGTGACATACCTATTTCATAGTTGTCCGGAAAGCAAAAGGCATACCTGAATTTAATTTTACTTTTATCTTTTACAACGCTATTTACTTCGCCGCCGATATATCGTGCCGGCTTTTGCACTTTTTGCAAAAGAATCTCTTGTTTTTTTGACAGCATACCATACCTCATAAAAATTAGTAGAGATATCATACAACAAATGCAAATTTTATGCAACCGCTAAGCTTATTTTAACCCTTTAAAAACAAGAAGAATCAAAAGATAAACAGACAGCAATAACAACGAAAAATTATATCTGCTTTTTACAAGCGTCAAAAATCCCGCCACCGTAAGCGGAATTAAAACAACAAGCGACGTAACACATAATATTATTTCGGATTTTTCGACAGAAAATCTTTTCAAAAGCACACACTCGAGTATTCTGCCGCCATCAAGCCCCGACACAGGCAAAAGGTTAAACAAAGCAAGTGCAGCATTTATAGCAACAACCGAAAACAAAACTTGATTATCTCTGTAATTAAGATAGAACAACAGTGCACATACACAAATCGCTATATTCACAAAAGGACCGCAAAAAGCGGTAATTATTTCGTTTTTATAATTTAGCTTAATATCGTTACGACGCAAAACGGTGAGACCGAAAAGGCCAAAACAGATTTTCTGCGGACGTTCTCCTAAAAGCAAAAGTGAAAAAACATGTCCGCCCTCGTGGAGAATTCCCGAGAGGACGGACAATTGCACCTGCGGTCCGACATCAAAACACAAAAGTGCTGCAACAGATGCCGCGAACAAAAAGCCGATTTTAATTTCGGTATCTTTAATAAAAAAAGACATCAGATATCAAGTATCCAAACAGGGTTACACCACAACCCGTTTATTTTGAGTTCAAAATGGAGATGCGGTCCTGTAGCCTGCCCGGTCATGCCTGCAAGTGCAATGATGTCACCTGCCGAAACGATGTCCCCTTCCGAAACAAAAAGCTCTTTGCAGTGGCAATAAACAGTTTCGACATTATCTGAATGAGAAATGACAACATAGTTGCCGCGAAGCTTGGATTCCTGTGCTTTTATGACGGTTCCGCCGAAGGTCGCTCTTATAGGCGTACCCTCCCGCACCGCCAAATCGAGTCCGGTGTGAAAGCCATATTCCTCCGTAACAGGATTTACACGATAGCCGAATTTTGATGTGATTTTTGCATTTTCTACCGGCATTACAGCTTTTTGAGACATACTTACCGGCGCAAATGATGTTTTTTCTTTTGCGGTCAATATATCCTCTCCGCCGATTCCGGTAAGCTCGTTATCATCATACGAAGCAAGTGAGAAAGCTTCTTGGTTATACGATTCGGTTTCGTCGCTTTTTTTGACTTTGTCGGTATCGTTTATAGGCTCAAAAACAAAATCGGCAGATTTTTTAATGCTTTTTACAACCTCCGCAAACGGAATATCGGTAGATGAAATATTATAATAGGACTCACGAAGAAATAAAAAGACAGACGATTGAGTTTTAAACATTATAATCATAAAAATTCCTATTGCAATACAGAGTATAATTTGCACCTTCAAAACAGGCAGCAAGAAGTCTGTTTTCACTTTGGGTTTCCCGGACTCGTGTCCTCTTCGGTATTCACAATAATCGTATTTTTTGCCGGAGGCGATACCGTTAGGCTCTTGCTCGTAAGCGTTATACATTTAAATCACCCGATAATGTATATTAAAGCAAAAAAAGAAAAATGCCTTTTCATTTTGAAAAGACATTTAAAGCAAATTTCATTTATTAAAATTATATTCTTCTGTCAAACATCCGACTATAACACCCGATTCAAAGGTGCGGTGATTTGCTATATAATCAATCGTCCCGAAAACAAGCATTAAAGACACCGCAAAAGCAAGTACTAGCAAAAATATTGCTTTGAACTTGTTTTTTGGCCCCATACGCTACTCCTCATATACAAAATATTAAGAAAATATTACCATTTCAAATAATCACAGTCAACACAAATCAGGCAAAAAAATAACACCCAGCTAAAGCGGATGCTATAAAAACGGTACTTTTTGCTTACGAACAAATTAAAGTCCTGTTTAAAATGGTGGACGTTAACGGACTCGAACCGCTGACCCTTCGCACGTCAAGCGAATGCTCTACCAACTGAGCTAAACGTCCATATCGGCGACGGGTGTTATTATACAATATGCATCAATAAAAATCAAGAGGTTTTTCTATATTTTAAAAAGTGTATCGGTTATAAGCAGCATTACGGTTCCGGGCAGTCCGCCGAGGCCGCACACACCGAGTGAAAAAGCATTAACACTTAAATGCACACCGAAAAATCCCCCGATAAAATTTGCGGCTATAAGCGAGGCTATACCCTGTAAAGCCGTCATGAAAAGCGATAATAAAAATTTCTTTGTGCGGAACATCGAAATAATTATGATAAAACCAAATATACCGAGAACAATATATATTGCAGTTGTCATTACATTCTCCCCTTCATACGCTATACTATGAGGACAACATATGCTTTTATTACAAAAGTGCCGTTTTTTCCCAACCGGTGAAATACCGCTATATTTTAAGTAGGTGATTTTATGAGAGAAATAATAAACACATTCGAGCAATTTTGCAAAAAGCTTGACAAAAATATAATTGTTGAAGAAAGAATACTGAATGACGGTAAAAGGATTTTAAAATGTCGCGGTTGTACCGATTGTAAAAGCAACTGCAAGAGTATAGAGAGATTAAAATATTACAAATTTTCAAAAACTACGCAAAAATAGTCAAATGCGGTTGACCGAAGGGGAAAAAACGAGTATTATATTATGTAATTAAATATAATATTAGTTTTTTACATATAACGGTGATATAAAAATGAAAAAAATAGTGGATTTTGAAATCTGCGATATAGTTCCGTATTCAAACGGAATTATTTTTGCTAAAAAAGAAATGCTTGACGATAACAGATGCAAGGTTACGTTTTATGGGTATGATATAAAAAGAGCAAAACCGATTCCGGTCACAAAAAGCGTTTATCAGCTTAATAAATTCGGCAATGCTTTTAAGGCGATTTGCGATAATATAGGTGATTATATCTCCTGCGACACGGCCGTAATGAGAAATAAGGATATTGCAGTTGTCTATCCGAGTGGCGAAACCGGAATTTTTGATAAGGACGGCAACAGTAAATGGAGCGGGGATTTATTTTATCATGACTCCCCTGTTCAAGGCGTCGCTGCCGACGGTCCTTTAATTTGGTGTACCGTACCGGAGCAAAATGCAATTATAAATTACTCTGTTACACACAAAAAATTCAGTTTGCGTATCGGTGGAGATTCTTCAACGGCTTTTGATAATCCCTATTCGCTCAGTATATACGGTAACGAGTTGTTTATCTGCAATGCCGGCTCTTGCAAGATAAGAACTATCAACCTTAAAGATTTTTCGGTAAATGATTTTCGCCTTTTTGACGAACCGATTTATCGTTATCTCAGAGTCTGCGGCAGAGAAATAGCCGTGCTTGAATCCGGCGTTTACATATTGTAAATTCTAATAGTTAAAGCCTGTTCTTAAGAACAGGCTTTTTGTTATATTAAATCATTATTCGTCCGACTTCTTGGCTCCGAGCTTGTTTTCTTCACCGCGAACCATTCGCTTGATATTCGTCCGATGCATAAAAATTATGAGTAAGGCTATAACGGCAGTTGCAACGGTCGGAACAACCGGAGAACATTCTGGATACCAAAAGTAATATACAAAGTAAGTCGCTATCGGTAATATTACCGCCGAAATAATTGAACCGAGAGAAATCATTTTAGAGACGGCAACAATAATAACAAACGGAATCATCACTATCGGAAATGTTTGCCATGCGAGAGCTGTTGTAACTCCGAGAGCAGTAGCGACACCCTTTCCTCCTCTAAATTTAAAGTAGATAGGAAACATATGACCGAGTATTGAAAAGACGGCAGCAATATATCCGCAGACCAGTGGGTCAGCATCTCCGCAAAGCAGTTTTTTTGCCAAAACAACAGCAACTATCCCTTTTCCGACATCACATATAAAAGTAGCTATTGCCGGGGCTTTTCCGAAGGTTCTGAGCATATTGGTCATACCCGCGCTTTTAGAGCCAAAATTGCGAATATCCTTATGATAAAACAGTTTTGATATAATTATACCGAAGCTCAGCGAGCCTATAAGATAGGCCGAAACGGCACATATAGCATAATTGATTATGGGCTGCATAAAAACCCTCCCGTTCAAATGATTATTTAAAGTCCTTTAATTATAATTACACACATCGGTTTTGTCAATCGCGCATAAAGGCCAAAAGCAAAATAGGTTTACACAAAGTTTCAAAAAACGACTTTTTCCTATTTACTTTTACACTTTGATATGGTATTATACCAAAAAGTAAAGCAGTCCTTTAATTCGGTACGAGATGCCGACAAGGTAGCGCGAAGAAATATTTGTGTAGGTATACCTTGTCGCATTGCGTCAAGGTATTTTTTGTTGCGCGGATGGTATTAAAGATGAGTTCAAAGATAATTATTGACACCCAAACTTTGACAAGAACATTAGCCCGCCTTGCTCATGAAATAATTGAACACAGTGAAGGCTATGAAGAGGTCTATCTTGTGGGAATTAAACGACGCGGCGTACCGCTTGCTAAAATGCTCAAAACTAATATTGAAAGTTTTTCAAATTTGAAAGTGCACCTCGGCGAGCTTGACATAACTTTATACAGAGATGATTTGTCAGAAAATTATTCCTCTCCACAGCTAAACGGTACTCAAATTGATTTTGATGTAACAAATAAAAATATCATTTTGGTGGACGATGTGCTTTTTACCGGTCGCACAGCAAGAGCCGCAATGGATGCAATAATCAAGCTCGGCAGACCCGCTAAAATTCAACTTGCAGTCATAATAGACCGAGGCCACAGAGAACTTCCGATATGTGCAAACTACGTCGGTAAAAACATACCTACATCAAGTGATGAGTTCGTAAGTGTTAAGGTAAATGAAATTGACGGAGCATTCAGAGCTGAGCTTTACAAAAACAGTTAATAAGGTCTCGTGATTTTATCCGAGCCTAAATATATTCAGGAGGCGTAGTAAATGAAACTTATTTACGACATCAAAGACAAACCCAAATTCGGGCAAGTAATCGTTTTTGCATTTCAACAGTTGCTTGCGATTCTTGCAGCTACAATTGCAGTACCGGCGATAATCGGTCATGATATGAGCCAATCGGCAGCACTTTTCGGTGCCGGCATAGGCACAATCGTATACCTTCTCTTCACAAAGTTCAGAAGCCCGGTTTTCCTTGGTTCTTCATTTGCATTCATAGGATCAATGCTCGCGGCGTTTGCAGGCAGCATCTCAATGCAGCTTGGATATTTAGGCCTTATATTAGGTGCATTCTTCGCAGGCCTTGTTTATGTTGTAATTGCCATTGCCGTAAAGATTTCCGGCGTAAAATGGATTAACAAGCTTATGCCGGCAGTTGTCATCGGTCCCACAGTTTCGATCATAGGTCTTTCGCTTGCCGGCAATGCTATTTCCGACCTTACACAGGGCAAGGTTATGGCAGACTCGGTAGAGCAGGTTGTTGAAAACGGTACTATTGTTGATAAGGTGACTCAAGTATCGACTGCAAGCCCGTATGTTGCACTCATTTGCGGACTTGTCACCCTTTTCACCGTTATTCTTTGCTCCGTATACGGCAAAAAAATGATGAAGCTTATCCCCTTCATCATCGGCATTCTCGCAGGCTATGTTGCCGCTGCCATATTTACCGCTATCGGCATAAAAACAAACAATACCGCTCTTCAAATAATTGATTTCAGTGTATTTTCAAATATGAAGCTCTTTGCTGTTCCGGACTTCACATTTATTGAGGCTCTTAAAGGAACAAAAGAAATAACCGGCCAGTATGTAGCCACCATCGCCGTAGCTTATGTTCCGGTTGCATTTGTTGTTTTTGCCGAGCATATCGCCGACCACAAAAACCTTTCATCCATTATTAACAAAGACCTTCTTGAGGAGCCCGGCCTTCACAGAACTCTTCTCGGTGACGGCGTAGGTTCAATGGTAGGTGCTGTTTTCGGCGGCTGCCCGAACACAACCTATGGTGAATCGGTTGGTTGCGTCGCAATTACCGGTAATGCTTCTGTTGTTACAATTCTCGCTACTGCTATAATGGCAATTATCATTTCATTCTTCGGCCCGTTTGTTACATTTCTTGCCTCCATACCCAACTGTGTAATGGGCGGCGTTTGCATTACTCTTTACGGCTTCATTGCCGTAAGCGGTCTTAAGATGATACAGAAGGTAAACCTTGACGAAAACCGCAACCTTTTTGTTGTAGCGGTCATTCTCATAGCCGGCATAGGCGGACTCACAATAAACTTCGGAAGCGTAACGCTCACTTCCATCGCTTGTGCGCTTATCCTCGGTATAATTACCAACTCAATCCTTCCAAAGGATAAGGAAATATCCGCTGCGGAATAAGTTAATTTAAAACGCTCCTAAAAAGACGCTGTAAAAATACAGCGTCTTTTTATATATTATGGACTTTTTCAATCAGTAATGATAATATTAATTAACACTCAAAAAGGAGTTGATTATATGACAAATTATATTGACAACGGTATTATCAAAGTCGGCGTTAAAAGCTTCGGTGCCACCCTTACAAGTATCGTTTCGAAAAAAAGCGGATATGAGTTTTTATGGCAAGGCGATCCGACGGTGTGGACCGGTCAGTCCCCTATTCTGTTTCCAATAATCGGTAAGCTGTTAAATGATGAATGTATTATCAACGGGAAAACATACAGCGTAATCCGTCACGGTCTTGCAAGGCACAGAGAGTTTGAACCGGTAGTATTGACAGAAAACGAGATTGTGTTCTTACAAAAGGAAAATGCGGATACGCTGAAATGCTATCCTTACAAATATGAGCTTTATATCACTTTTAAAATTACCGATAATAAACTGACTGTTACTCACAAGGTCATAAATACAAACTCCGAAGAAATGTATTTTTCAATCGGAGCTCACCCTGCATTTAACTGCAATCTCGGTGACACATTAACTTTCGAATATGATGAGACTCTTTATTCCGAAAGAATCGACCGCGATTCGGTAATTACGGGAGATAAGGATCTTATATTGCAAAATAGCAATAAAATAGAATTAACGGAGCATCTGTTTGATAAGGACGCACTGATTTTTCCAAATGTAAAATCCAATTACGTTATCCTTAACGAAAAAAAGGCGGGCAAACACATAAGGTTCACGTTCGGCGCCTCTCCGTTCCTTGCAATATGGGCAAAGCCGGCTGCGCCCTTTGTCTGCATAGAACCGTGGTACGGTGTAAACGACTCTTATGAAAAAGCTACGGATTTTTCAAAAAAACGAGGTATTCAAAAGCTGAGTTCGGGTAAAAAATTTGAATTTTCGTGGAGTGCTGAGTTTAAAGAGGACTAAAAAACGAGGAACCGGTTTTTAATCGGTTCCTCTAACTTTATAAACTGTGTTTACTTTCTGGCTTACATATATATTGAATTTTACTTTGCCACTCATCCGATCACATTACAGTAACGCAAATTCGTTATTATTATGTACCGGTCAACCGAAGTAGAACATTCAATAATTTTGCCTATACGATATTTAAGTACTCACTTTATTAACTCTGTCTCTACGAGATCGGATGAGCGGCGAAACATGATGTCTGCGGCTCTATGCCCTCTGAACAGTACATCGGAAACGCCTCCTTTAAAATATTCAAGGGATTTATTTTGTTTTTCTTTTTCTTTTCTTTCCCTTGTCTGATTATATTATAACTCATATCTATATAATGTCAATAGTTTTTTTATAATCTTTTTATATTTTTTATTAATTTTATCTCTTTGTACTTAAACTTTTATACCACATACAATATAATCTCGCAATAATAAAAAACATCAATAGAGCGATACTGTGATGGCCTTGCTGTTGGGAGAAATATAAAAAATGATTCAACATTTAATCTATGTTTTTTGAAACAAAAAGCCTTTTCAGGTTGACGAAAGTATAGTTTCGCGGTAAAATATAAAGCAATCGGAGGTGAAATATATGGCTGATAACGAATTTACTGCCGATCTTGTAACAATTGAAGATGAAGACGGCGTTACGCATACTTTTGAAGAGCTTGACAGAATAGAAACCGATGACGGGAAATACCTTGCGTTGACACCTGTATATGACGACGCAGAAGAAATTCTTGACGGTGACGGTGAACTTATTATTGTCAAAGTAAATGATGAAAGCGATGACATTTATTTGGAGCCTATCGAAAATCAAAAAGAATACGACGAAATAGCCGAAATATTCGAGGATAGACTTCAAGATCTTTATTTTATTAAAGACGATGACAAGAATAAAAGCTGATTAAAATCGTAAAATATACATACCTGCCCGATGCGATAAATATACGGACAATATTGACCCAACACCTATATTTTAGGGGTTCGGATTCCGATGCTGTGGAGCAGACCTCCCGCCCATTCGGCGGATGTTGGGAGCACGAATGCTGACGATAGATCCCCACCTGCTTTTGAATGCAGGTTAATTAATGCCGTGTACGGTCGGGCGGGCCTATAAAAAACAGAAGGAGCTGTAAAAACAACTTTACAGCTCCTTTTAATATTGTTGTTATTTTACCGATATAACTCAGCTATACTGTTTACAATTTTATCCTCATCAGCCGTCGAGGTATTGATACACAAATCGTAATTCTCTTTTGCTCCCCACTTTTGTCCGCTGAGAAACGCATAGTATTCGGCGCGCTTTTTATCTATCTGAGCCATATGTCTTTGAAGCTCTCGATCGCTCATTTTTTTAGCATCGTCTCCTCTTTCGCGGCATCGTTTCATTTTGAACTCAAGTTCTGCATAAAGGAATATGCGAAACGGCTCTTCGTCTCGCAAAACATAGTCTGCACATCTACCTACGATAACGCAGTCAGACTTTTCGGCAACTTCTTTTATTATAACGCTCTCTGTTTTAAGTACTTCAAGCTGCTGATCCATTACCGGATTCGGCGAAGCCCAAAAAGTATGCCCGGTTGTAATACTCATAAGCGGAAACGGACGTTTTTCCTCAACACTTTGTATGTATTCAGTTGCAAGATCAGTACGTTTGGCAATCTCAACAACGATTTCGTGGTCATAATAAGCAAACCTGAGTTTTTCAGCCAGCTTACGACCTATTTCACGTCCTCCGCTGCCGAATTCACGACCTACTGTTATGATTTTTCCCATATAAATTCTCCTCTCTCAAAACAGAGCCAATAGAGTTAACTTTAATAAATACTATATCACAAACAGTAATAAAAAGTAAGTAAAAATCAAAAATATAGGATAAAAATCTTTATGTAAAAATTTGTAAAAAATACAATAAAAAAAACGGCACTCTTTTTACAAAGAATGCCGTTTTTTTGGTGCCGGTGACCGGGGTCGAACCGGTACGGTATCGCTACCACTGGATTTTGAGTCCAGCACGTCTGCCAATTCCATCACACCGGCGAACTGACGGAGACTATTATAACCGAACCGGCAAAAAAAATCAATAGCAAACAACGCAAAATATAAGATATTATTACACAGCAAATTCACACAACAAACTTTATGGTTTTGATGATAATCAATTTTCTTTTTCAAACACATTATATATATGCTGCAAAAGAGTATTTTCGTCAGCTAAGGACAATTCCGCAGATTTATCCAACAATTGAAGCGTCAGGAAAATATGTTTATCACCTTCATCGGCGTAGATAACAATTGCCTTTTGACCGTTATAGTCCTTCGTATACATACTGTATTTCATATTTTCATAAGTTCCGTTTGTGTATATTCCGATATTTGTTGCGTTATCATCTTTGATATGCGAGTTGTCTATATCCTTAACTCTGAGGCTGTCTTGCATTTTTGCAACGCAATCAACTTCACCGGAAATAAACTTCGGTATACCGCTGTAATATATCAATTCGTAGTCGGAGCATAAATCTTGGTATCCGGTATCCGCCATTGACCAATCATATTTTCTGACCTCGGTATATCGCATACCGTAGACGGACCACGACTCACCGGAAAGGTTTTCTCCGATTTTTTCTATATAGTCGGTATTTTCACCCTCGAAACATTTAGAGGGCTTTAATTCATGCATAATATCAGTGTATTCGGCGGCATTCATAACAACGCCTTCATATCTGAATGTACGAGGCACAAACACGCCTAAAAAATATACAAATATCAACAAGACAGCAAACAAAACGATTTCGGTTGCATAGCGTTTTTTTGTGTGTTCTTTTTTATACGAAATTACCGCCAGCACAACAAATAAAGCAATAAAAATTATGATTACCGGATATGTAAAACAGAGTTCAAAAACCTGCATGTCAAATTCGCCGTACGTCATATCATTTAATGACAGCGGTCCGAAAAAAGCCAAGCAAAAAGCGATTAGCACCGCTATTGTCGCCTCAATTACAAGTGTTATTTTATATGTTTTGCTTTTCATCACTTATATACTCCCATCTGATATTTTTTGCCATAAGATATATAAAAACTTTGCCTGTAAAAAGTAAGCCTATTAACCGCCGCCGTATAATTATCTCATAAAAGCTCCTCCTAAAAAAATAAAGCCGCACTTATAAGAAAAGCGAGCCTTAATAATTATCATATATTTTTTATTCCCCGCCCCTTGTTCAAATTATAATATATATATTTATATTGTCAATATATTTTGTGAATTTTATCTGAATTATGATATTTTGGTTATATTTTAAAACATCTTATACAGCTAAAACGAATTGTACATTTTCTTATACCTACATAAAAACAGCCGTAAACAACTCAAGTTTACGGCTTAATTCGCACCAATATTCTACTTACATTTTTCCGCTAACGCACAAAGCTTTTTAAGCCTATGGTTAACTCCGGATCGAGTCATTGGAACGCTCATACTGTCGCCTATCTGTTTCAGCGAAAAGTCGGGATTTTCTGTTCTCAACTCGGCAATTTCACGAAGCTCCGATGGCAAATCATTTAGCATTCCGCACTTTTTCAGTCTGTTAATCGCATCTATCTGAACAAGCGCCGCATTTACGGTTCTGTCAAGATTTGCGCTTTCAAAATTAAGCCGACGATTAACATTATTTCGCATATCTTTATACATTTTTACGCCCATAAGCTCAAGAACGCAGTTTGAAGCGCCCATAACCGTCAGCATATCCTCGATTTCGCCGCTATCCTTAAAATACAAAACATAGGCGCCGTTCCGCGTAACCTCTTTTGCCGCCATATCGTTATCAGACAAAAACTTCTGAAGGTCTCGACTCAAATACATATGCGGAACAACAAATTCGAGATGATAATTCTTTTCAGGAGAATTGACCGTTCCGCACGCCAAAAAGACTCCGCGCAGAAAAGATCCTATACAGCAGTCTTCTGATATATTTGCCCAATTCAGCCTACGTGTTCGCTCCTTGCCGTTATATCCGAAAGCGTTTAAAACAGCTAAGCGATCCTGTTTATTTCCGACGCTGACTTTAATTTTACCGGATGCAGACTCTGAAACATTACACGGATTTTCCGTAAAACGCTCAACAAGCTCTTTATATCTGAGCGCAACATTTTTATTTTCTGTGGATATATAAACCTCACCTGCCGAAAAGCCCCTGCCGAAAAGCAGAAGCCCGTAACACTCAGCCAATATACAGCAAGGCTTTATTGTCTCAACATTTAATAATTCATCTTTAACCTTGGATGAAAAAGTCATAGCACTACCTTTTAATATCTCTGTGGAATACGCTTGAATTAGCTCCGTTTTCAAGAATATGTTTATTTATTGCTTCGGCAAATACAACAGACCTGTGTTTTCCCCCTGTACAACCGACCGCAATAGTTAACTGACTTTTCCCTTCCGTTCTGTAAAGAGGCAACAAAAAGTCAAGAAGATCAAACAGCTTTTTCTCGAGAGCCTTTGACTGGTCAAATTTCATAACAAAATCACGCACGGGAGTCTCAAGCCCTGTATGCTCTTTAAGTTCGGGAATATAAAACGGATTGGGTAAGCACCTGACATCGAACACCAAATCAGCTTCCTTCGGTATGCCGTATTTAAAGCCGAATGATATGCTGTAAATTTTAAGAGAACTCGAAGCATTATCAAGAAAAAGCTTTGCAATACGCTCCTTAAACTGGGAGCTTGTAACATTCGACGTGTCTACTATATAATCCGCTTGTAAACGTGCAGGCAACAGTATCTCACGTTCTTTTTGGATGGCTTCAAGAATTGAAGGTGTGTTAAATTCATCGGCAAGAGGATGCTTACGCCTTGTCTCTTGGTAACGGCGCATAATTACATCGTTGTCCGCATCTATAAACAGAATTTTGTAATTAATCTCATCTTCTTTTAACTCATCCAACACTCCGAAAATATCAGAGAACGAGTCGCCGAGTCTGATGTCGGCAACAATGGCTACCCTGTCACGTTTTTCGTTAGAATTAAAAATCAGCTTGACAAAAGTAGGTATGAGCTTCGGAGGCATATTATCAACACAAAAAAAGCCTATATCCTCAAGAGCGTCAACTGCTCTTGACTTTCCTGCTCCCGAAAGTCCCGTAACAATAACAAGCTCTGTCTTTTCTGCAGATTTCTTACCCAATATATTTCACTTCCGTTTCGAGATGCACACCAGTTTCGGTAAACACCTTATTCTGTACATATTTTATCAAACTTAAAACATCATTAGTTGTTGCGCCGCCTTTATTTATTATGAAACCGGCATGCTTTTCGCTAACCTCGGCGCCGCCTATACTGTATCCTTTTAAACCGCACTGCTCTATAAGTCCACCGGCAAAATATCCCACGGGGCGCTTGAAAGTACTGCCTGCGCTCGGATATTCAAGCGGCTGTTTAGACTTCCTCTTATTGAGATTTAAATTCATTGCAGCCTTAATTTCATCATAATCGCCGTTTTTCAGTTTAAGTGTAAGCCCGGTTATAATAAGATTACTGTCGGTATACGCGCTGCAACGATAGCCGAGCTTTAAGCTCTCTTTTTCAAAGCACCCTACCTCACCGTCAAAATTTATGTGCGACACAGAGCACAGAACATCTTTCATTTCCCCACCGTAAGCTCCGGCATTCATATATGCGGCTCCGCCGGCTGTGCCGGGAATTCCATAGGCAAATTCAAGTCCCGAGAGATTGTTGGAAAGAGCAAAAGCACAAAGCTTTGACAAAGAAACACCGGCATCGGCATATATCACACCGTCACCGAGACACTTGAGCTCAGATAAACCCTTTGCGAGCCTTAAAACAACTCCGCGCAAACCGCTGTCAGATACAAGTATATTACTGCCGTTTCCAATGATATACGGCTTTATTTCGCTCTCACGGCAAGCAGATATAAGTGCCGAAAGAGCTTCTATGCTGTTAGGCATTATAACAAGCTCGGCAGGCCCACCGGTTTTAAACGACGTATAATCGCTCATAGGAGCATCTTCGCGAAATTCGCAGCCAAACTTATCTGCAACAGCTTTTATATTACTTAGCAAAATAATTTCCCCTCAAAATTATTCGTCAAGAAGTGCTGCTCCGATTATACCGGCATCATTTCCGAGCTTAGCAGAGCATATTCTTGTTTGAACAACGCTGTGCACGCTGTAATGCTCTTGATTTACTATTTTACGTACAGGTTCAAGAAGTGACTCACCCTCATTACCGATACCGCCGCCCACACAGAGTATTTCCGGTTGGAAAAGGTTAATCATGTTTGTAATACCCATAGCAAGATAATGTATGTATGTATCAACAACCTTTATGCCTGCCGGATCATTTTTACGCATAGCATTAAAGGCTGTTCTGCCGTCGACCTTATTTATATCTCCGTCAACAAGAGTCCACATAGCAGAATCGAGATTTTTGCCCATAGCTTCTTTCGTCTGGCGAATAAGTGCCGTTGCCGAGGAATATGCCTCCCAACAGCCTTTTCTGCCACAGGTGCATTGCTCTCCGTCAGCAAAAATAACCATATGGCCGGCCTCGCCTGCTGCATCATTACAGCCGTTGAGCAGCTTGCCGTTTACAACAATTCCGCTGCCAACGCCGGTACCGAGAGTAACTGCAACAAAATTTGCAACTCCCTCGCCGGCACCTGCTTTTGCTTCGCCGAGTGCCGCACAGTTAGCATCGTTTTCAAGATAAATCGGTTTGCTGAACTTAGATTGAAGAATATCTTTTGCCGGAACATTATCGAATCCTAAATTATTGGCATACTCAATAATTCCGTATTTTTTATTTACCGAGCCAGGAGTTCCTATGCCAATAGAAACCACCTCATCAAGCGAAATTTTTGCTTCTTCGAGAGCCATATTTATTGACAAAGCAACATCGTTGATAATCTCCCATGACGGACGCGGACAAGCAGTAGGCATCTTTCCTTTGCCCACTATGCGATAATACTCATCAACAACTCCGGCTACAATGTTTGTTCCTCCGAGATCAACACCAATTCTATACATCATAATCCTCCGTTTTTATATTCTCTTTAATAATTTTGCCAAATCTCAAGCTCTTCGTCCTTTGACTCGCCCTCTTCCATGCCGAGTTGATGAAGGAGCTCGCGCGCGGCATTATATCCCATTTTTTTCTGCCTGTTATTCATGGCGGCTACTTCAATGATTATCGCAAGATTCCTGCCGGGTTTTACAGGCACAACAGTAACGGGCACTTTGATGTCCATAATTGAAATATAGTCATTATCAAGGCCCATCCTATCATAAACCTTAGCGGAATCCCAAGGCTCAAGTTGAACCACCATATTTATTTTTTCGGTAAGCTTTACAGCTCCCATACCGAAAATGCGGCGAGCATTAATAATTCCTACACCGCGAAGTTCGATGAAATGTCTGATATTGTCCGGTGCAGAACCGACAAGTGTTTTTGAAGAAACCTTACGAATTTCAACGGCATCATCCGCAATCAGACGGTGCCCCCTCTTGATAAGTTCAATCGCAGTCTCACTTTTACCTACGCCGCTGTCGCCGACAATCAGCACGCCCTCGCCGTACACTTCTACAAGCACTCCATGTCGTGTTATCCTTTCGGCAAGTTCTGTTCCCAAAAAAGAAATAAGCGCAGACATACAGCTCGATGTGGATTCACCGGTACGTAAGAGCGGCACCTTGTATTCTTCTACAAGTGAAGAAAGATGCGACGGGATCTCTAAATTTCGTGTAATTAAAATAAACGGCGGTTGAGTTTGGACAAGCCGTTTAAGGCTTTCATAACGCATTTCATCGCTTAGAGTTTTAAGAAATTCTATTTCCGAAAGCCCCAAAAACTGCACACGTTCCGGGTCAAAATAATCATCACGTCCGGCAAGAATAAGACCCGGTCTATTAACGTCCTGCGATGTAACGGATAGGTCGTGTGCGTCTTCCGGCAAATACAATGTTTCAAAGCCGAATTCTTTTATTAGTTTATCTAATGAAACGGAATACTTTGAAGCCAACCCATAGCCTCCCTTATTTAACTGTTATAATGTAATATTATAATCTATTATTACAGACTTTCCAATAGCTTTTTAGCATTTTTTTAATATTTTGAGCTAGTATTTTAAACGTTTCTAACCATTGAATAACCTTATGTTATTTGAAAATAATATTTCGGGGTGATAAAGTGAAGCTTATTGTAGTCTCCGAGGATTTTAACAGCCGTTTATCAGGTGAACTTTCTCAGCTGCTGAGCAAGCACGGAGGCGTATTGCTGCTCGGAAATAATATAATAGAGGCAAGCTATATTGATACACCCGAATATGTAATTACAGACATCGGTGCAAAACTTGACAACAGTTTAAAAAATACAATTTCCGTGGAAATATCAAAAAACGGCGATATCATTAACGAAGCGTTAATATATAATGATTCTGCCGGGATAAAACAAAGGCTGAACATTGGGACAGATTTCAAAGACGATATAACACTGTCAAGCTTAAATGATGGAGAAATTTACTTCGGAATACAAACGATTATCAAGGATTTATCCGGGAAAAATATATATCCGTGTGAAATAAAATCCAAAACATCAGATATTACCGACATTCACACTCTTCTAACTGCGGCCGGAATTCTTCTGATTTCCGGAAAATATCATGAAAACAATGGGATTTTAAATATATAGAAGCAAAAAGGCTGTACCGCTTATTCAACGGTACAGCCCTAAGCTTAATATATCTCAATTATCGATTTCCGCAGTTGCTTTTGTTCTTCTTTTTTGCAGCTCATCGGCTATATCTTGTTTTTTCTTCCCGACTATATCATATTTAAAAATCGGGAATATAGAAATGAGAGCAAGAAAGCCGGGCACCACGGTATAAGCAAAAAACACAATGTCTTTTGTTTTCTCACTAAATCCGCTTGCAGTACCGGCAGCAATCTGAGCAACAGTATCCGAATAGCCCGATACCTGTATAAACACAAGGCCTAGAGCAGTTCCGAGTGCTAGGCAAACCTTTATGGTAAGGGTTAAAATAGAGTATGCTGCGCCCTCCATGCGTTTGCCGGTCTCAAACTCATAATAATCAACACAATCGGCTGTCATTATCATGGGCATAAGCGTAACAGCGGCAAACTGAAGGCCGATTAAAAACAGCGATGCATAGAATAATACAGTAAGCACTGTATTATCGGGATTTTTGAACCAGAAGTGCCCTACAACGAACGATAGTGCCGATGCAACAAAGCCATATACCGAGAGAAGTATATACACCTTTTTCTCACCCATCTTTTTGATAAGTAATGGACAAATCGCCATACTTATCATAGAGCCGACAGCAGTAACTATACCGAGTACCGCAACAAGATTTTGTGAGCCGAGTATTGTATTGGCGGCCTGCACTTGTATGCCCATTGACATTTGTCTGCCAAACCCGAGAAAGTATGATACAATAACAAGCATAAGCGGCTTGTTGTCTTTGAGAGCTTTAAACATATCCTTGGCAGTAGTTTTTTCACCGGATACATACGGAACACGCTCTTTGTTTAAAAGCGGTATAAGTGCAAATAACGCACAGCCGAAAACAGCCGTAAGAATAGCCGTCCAAAGATATTCCGGAGCTATCATAGGCATATCGGTTTCGCCGGATTTAACAAATACTTTTGACCCTCCGGGAATTATGAGACAAGCTATCGGCACAATAACAACACAAGCCGAAAAACCTATCTGTTTAAATGTGTTTGATATCGACACTACATTTGTGCGCTCTGTAGGGTTAGGCGTTAAAACCGAAGCAATACCCTGAGACGGTACATCGCCGAGCGTCATAGCAAGACTCCATACAAGATATGTAACAAATATCCAAATGTACGTTGCCGTGCGATTCTCTTTAAACGGAACATTAATAAAAACGGCTGCCGTCATAACAAGAAGAGGGATAATTGACTTCAATATCATAGACTTAAACTTTCCGCGTTTACTTTTTGAACGATCTATCATACTACCTACAACCGGATCAAAAACCGCAGACAATATTTTTGCTACAAGAATAAGTATGCCGACAACCGCAATGTCAGCTCCTAAAATAGATGCATCAAATTCCGCTTGATATGAATTTAAAAGACCGACTATCGCCTGAAACCCGAAAAGGCCGAGCGAATATGCCGCAATTTCTTTAAAATTCATATGCTTTTCTGTTGTCGCTCCCAAAAAAATCATCCTCTCAATAAAAAATAATAAATAAATAATAATTGTTTTGCGTGCATTCGTCAATAAAAAGCACAGATTTTTTCGAGATTTTTATTCATTTTTATACTTCTTTTTTCAGTAAAGCAACAGCAAATTATTAATATGTTTATAAAACGCTAATTACCGAAGCTGTGGCTATAATCAAGCAGCATATTTTTCAACTCACTCGCAGCAACGCCGAGACTGACATTTTTATTTTCGGCAATACAAATCTGTCTTGACGAAATTTTCTCTTTTAAATTAAGTTTAAATATTTCGCCGCTTTCAAGATCGCTCTTTACAAGATTTTTCGGCAAAAAGCCTATACCGAGATTGTTTTTGACAAGAGGTAATATAAGATCGGCTGTCGCAACTTCAGTATCGGGAGCGTACTTCAGCCCGTTTTCGGCAAATATTTTGCTATAAAAATCATATGCCGAGCTACCTTTGCTAAGACTTATGAGAGGATGCTCTTTAAGCTCTCCAATGCCGATTATCTTTTCTTTCAAAAAAGCCATTTCTTTTCCGCAAACGGGTACATCGTCGAAATCTTTAATATTAACTATTTCAAACTCATCGTCATATTCAACCGGAGATGTTACGACCGAAAAATCAACAGAGCCACTTTTAAGCGCGTTCATAGCCGCCGGCGTTGTGGAATTGTTTATCCTTATGCGAATATCCGGAAATTTCTTATGAAACATATCAAGAACCGGAAGCAACACCTCGGACAGGGCAGTTTCGGTAGTGCCGATTGAAACAATGCCGCTTTTAAGTTCTTTTTGCATCAGGAGTTCTTTTTCTCCTGCTTCAATTTGTAAAATGGCAGGAACTATATGGGAATATAGGGTTTCACCCTCGGGTGTCAACTTAACTCCGCGACTTGTCCTACTGAATAGTACACATCCGAGTGTGTTTTCAAGATTTTTAACAGACCTTGATATATTGGGCTGATTATTATCAAGCTCAACCGCAGCTTTTGTGAAATTCTGATATTTCGCAACGTAATAAAAAATTTTGTAATATTCGTAATTTACCAACATTTAATTCCTCTCAATATAAAAATTACATATTAGCCATATCAACAATATATTTTAAATATAGATATGTATGTATTATAATAATAAAGATTGGGATTGTCAAACTTTGTTAGAGGACAGGTAAAATATGATTAAAACCAAAATGGCAGAAAGATTAAAATCTAATCAAATGTCAGACACCTTTACAAATGCAATTTTTCTGACTCTTTCCGGAGGATTTCAGGACGCTTATACATATCTTTGCCGCGGGAAGGTTTTTGCAAACGCTCAAACCGGAAATATTGTGCTTATGAGCACACATTTTTTTGAGGGAGAATTCGGGTTAATATTACATTATCTTATACCGGTAATTTCTTTCATATTCGGGATATGCGTTGCCGAAATACAGCATATTTTCTTTAAAAATTACAAAAAGATACATTGGCGTCAAATAGTTTTAGCATTTGAAATAGTTATACTTTGGGCCGTCGGTTTTATCCCGATTAACTTAAACATACTCGCTAATGCTCTTGTTTCTTTTGTAGCGGCAATGCAGGTTCAAACATTCCGCAAGTTGCGCGGAAACGCCTATGCAAGCACAATGTGCATCGGCAATATGAGAAGCGGCGCGGAAGCTTTGTGCGGCTATTTTAAAACACGTAAAAAAATACTGCTTATAAAGGCAATTGAATATTTCAGCATTATATTCATGTTTGCTGTAGGTGCCGGATTCGGTAGTCTTGCGGCAGACAGATGGGGTATACGCTCGATTTGGTTTTCATGTGCATTTTTGTTTATAAGCTTTATCATTATGTTTATCCGCCTTGAAATTGAAGAAGAAAAAGAAGAAGAACTTGAAAAGGCTGTTGAAAACGAATTCAAATAAAATTTAAGCAGGCAAAGCATTTAGGCCTTGCCTGCTTTTTTACTGTTTCTTTGCAGCGTTTTTCATATGCAGTTCTTTCATACCCTCAACCTCGTCGCAAATTGATTTTAAATTGCATGTGTTGCAATCAAGAAGCACATTGTCAAGTATGTGATTCAGAGCATCGGTTGTTTGCCTTACTTTATCACAAATCATACCGAGTTCATTAAAACGGTCGAAATCGGTAATAAATATTATCTGCACACTCTTCACCACAGGGAATTCAAGATAAGCCTTAATAAGCGATGAGCCGTAGTCCGAGAATGTCACACCGTTTTTTACCGCTTTTTTGCTGACTCTTATCTGCTCCCGCATATTAAATGCAGATGCTCTTGTCATAAATTCCTCAGGGCAAAAGCTATATTTAAGACGTTCGAGTTCTTTTATCTTATCAAAAGCCGATTGCTCTTCACCAATATCTTTGATTTCAAGAAAAACTATTTTTCCGAAACAACAATCAGACCTTATTTCCGGAATATCTTTTCCGTAAAGATATGTGCAATTGTCAAACTTTATACTGTCGCTCACCGCGACCGTGCTTACACACGGCTTTTGACTTCCGCCGAGTTCATACGCCGTTTCTTTCAATAAAAGTATTGAATTGTCCTTTTTTATTTTAAGCGTCGGTTCACTGTAAGAAAACCTTTTGCCGTTTTCCGGCAAAAGGTTTTCTATTTGCCCGATAAGCTTGTCATAAAGCTTCATTAAAGTTTTCTGTCCTTTTCAAGCGAGTCATAATGTTTGCCGAGCGCATCATATATCTTACGAACAAGTTTCATATCGAGATTGAAAAAATAGATGCAAAATGTGAGCACAAAAAGCGCTGCAAGAACGATTAAAATTATAATTAAAGCTTTCATTTATGCCATCCCCTTTTGCCTTGCATACTCGGCAGCACCAAGCGCGCCCATAAGCTGAGGGTCTATCGGAAGGTCAACAACCTTAATTTTCAGAACGTGCTCAATAGCACGCTTGAGACCTTCGTTTTTAGCACAACCGCCGGTAAGCGTTATACTGTCGGTAGCACCTGCTTTTTTTGCCATAACGAAACAACGTTTGGCAACTGCGAGCTGAATACCCGCCGCTATCTCATCCATGGGTTTGCCCTCGCCTACAAGAGAAATTACCTCTGATTCGGCAAATACAGTACACTGTGCCGTTATAGGAATAGTATTTTTGGCTTGGAGAGACAATTTACAGAAATCCGGAAGTGACATTTCAAATGCGTTTGCCATCGCCTCAAAAAAACGCCCTGTACCTGCGGCACATTTATCATTCATTGCAAAATTCTTAACCGTACCGTCGGTGTCTATTGCAATGCCCTTTACATCCTGACCGCCGATATCTATAATCGCCTTTACACTCGGGTCTGTAACATGTACACCCATTGCGTGGCAACTGATTTCAGATATATTTTCGTCGGCAAACGGAACTTTATTTCTGCCGTAGCCGGTACCTATAAGATACGTAAGATTCTCGGGAGAAGACAGTTCCGGGACTTTCGATATAGCCTCACCGAGAGCAAGCTCGGCACTCTTCACCGGATTTATTTTACTTCTTACGGTAGCATCGGCAATAATTTTACCGTTTTCATCTAAAATTACACATTTTGCATACGTTGAACCAACGTCGCATCCGCCAAAATATTTCATAAACACTCTCCTATCTTTTTACCAAGCCATTGTATCGTCGAAATCAACCAGCGTCGGGTCAACGGGTTCTTCCTGAAGAACAGTTGTCATATATTTATTGATCTGCTCACGCATATCGCGACGCGAAACGGTTCTTGGATCCATAAGGTCCTGATCAACCCAAATGAAATTGATATTTCTTTCTCTTGCCTGGTCATCAAATATACCGTTAAGGCCATCCATTCCCTTGCATGAAATCTGATTATACATTATTACGGTATCGGCATTATATTCATCGCAAATGCGCCAAAGTTCATCAAGTACGTTTTGATAACCGCCCTTGGTATGCTTACGCATTGTGGTGCGCTGAAGAGTTTTTGCATATGTGGCAAGCGATCTTTCTTTATCCTCGGTATCATACATTATATAAGATATCATTGTCTCCATATCCATAACAACATTTATGCCCCAGCAATTTTCAAGCCAATTTGCGAGGCTCGTATAATAGTTTGCAGGACACGACCAAACTATAGCTCTGTGTCGCATTTCCTTGGAAACATGTTCTTTTCTTTCATAGCCTTTCATCATAAGCTTATTAACCTTTTTATCGGTTTTAATAAATATCTTATCGATTCCGCCGGAGAGATGGAAGTAAAAAAGTCTGTACAGCCAAAATGTGGCACCGGTCATCTGAGGATAATCGGTTTTGTTTACATCCCATTTTTGCAACTCATATTCAAGCTGTTTGTTGTATATCTTCATAGCGGAAAAATATGCGTCCCAGTCAAACTTTTCGCCTGTCTGTTCCTCGATAAATCTGATGCAAGATTTAACCTCGTCAACGGCATATTTCTGTACTTCTTCTTCGGTGTATCTAAGCGGAACATTAACAACATGAGACGGAAGATTAAAACGCCTGTCGATATATGACGAGTTCATTGTTGAACCGTCGCACGGCATATTGCATGATAAAAAGCATTTACCGAACATCGGGTAATCGTCGTTTATTGCCACGCCTGCCTCCGCGGAGGGAAGAGGACAAACATCGGCGGGAACGCCGTAACTCTCGGTTATATCAAGATACGGCGGCGTTATGTTTTGATCAACCATCGACGACAAAAAAATCGGTATAGTCTGTACGGGAACACCATATAAGTTCGGAAAACCCGCCATTATTTCAAAAGAGAAAAGTTCATCCATACAAACTGTTTTATCTGAAAATTTGTCATTCGGATGAAAATGCTTATCATGTTTAAAAAGCATATGTATCATATTACATGTATGCTTAATCATCGCGTTAAAATGAAGATGTGCTATACGAAGGTGTGTTCCGCGCGTACCCTCCGTATGACGGTCTATCCACGCAGGAGCCGCGAGATAACTTGCCATCCAGCGATAATTCCACAGACCCTTTATCGTCGACACGGGTGCTTTTAAAACCATAACTATCATATCTTTCCAAGTTATGAGCCAACGATAGTAATCATACATAGTGTCTTTAAGCCCACGCCACTCGCGGTGCTTTAAAAGTCCGGTCTTATCTTCATGCAACAGACCGAGATTTTTAGGCTGATTTGCCACGTTACTTCGCCTCCTTTGCTTTTTGAATGTTCTTAATTTCAAGGCTTTCTACAAATGCCTGAACACGAGTTCGTAGCTGACCGGATGCACTTGCCGTATACTGTCTATCAACCGAAACCGACGGAATTCCGAATTCATTTGTTATTATATGTGATGCAAGTGCCCTTTCGTATCCCCAGTATTCACAAAACTTTATCTGCTCATATATTACACCGTCTGCGTGATACGTGTTTACAAGGTCACGAACATAGGTTTTTCTGCCTTGCACCTTTTCCTTGCTCATATAACGTGGACATTGGCATGTTTCCATATAATGCAATACAATCTGAGATAAAACATCATCGGTATCGTTAAGTTTTATTTCTTCTCTGCCGGGAAGCGAACCGAAGCAAAAGCGATCGGCAACTACAAGAGCACCGGATTCTTCGATAAGCTTTGTGAAATCCGGATCGTCCATTTCAGAACCCACGACAACAACTTTAGCACGATAATTTTTCTTTTCGTCAGGAACCCTTGTTTTAAGCTCCTCTGCGGTTTCTCTGAGCTTGTCGATTATCAAATACTTGGGACAACAATATGTAACAAGATTTATGACGTGAAATTCATATCCCGTTATTCGCGGATTTTCCTCTTTGCGATATTCACCTATTTCTGTTATGAGACGACAAACTTCGTTATGCTCTTCAACAGCTTTACGAAGCATAGCATCGCTTGTATCAACACCGTAAACATCATGTAGCTTATCGAGCACCTTGACTCTCATCTGCTCTGTATAATGCCTGACTGTATGCGGCTCAATTTTAAAAGGAATATCGGCAATGGAAACGAAGAATTTATCGTTTTGTACAAGATTCAAAAGCATGAAATGCTCATATGTACGATTCATTTCCGAGCATGATTCCGAGCCTATAAGAGCGGAAAGGAAATTATAACCGCCCTCAATACCGCGCTCCAAAAGAGCCTTGGAATATCCGCACAGATACGAACTGAGATAATAAGTTGCAATATCCATAGAACCTGTTCTCGGAGCTCTGAGTCTTACCGAAAAACAATTATCGACATTGAGCAGAACTTCCGGGATATGATAGCAGGTATACGCAATCGCTTTTTTGCCATCGCTTATTGCCCGCTGCACAAGTTCATTGTTTGCCTCCTGAAGCAGATTCTCAAAATAAATCAGATGTTTCAGATCTTTCATTACAGCACCCCTATTTTAGTTAAAGTCTCCCGTACTCCCTTTACCACCGGTGAAGATTCCGGCAAATTAAATACATTTTCGCCCTGTATATCAAACATAGCGAGATTTGTATCATTCGGAATATAACTGAGAACTTCAACACCGTCGATATTGATATAATCCTTTAAAGACTCGTCCGTCATACGATTAACTATTGCACCGATTTTATCATACATAACAAGATCATCGGCAACACCTTTTATTGTTTTTATTACTTGGCAGCCTTTTTTGCTGGGATCCGTTATTAAGATAAGATGCGTTACTCTCTCCATAACACGTCTGTTAATTTGCTCTATTCCCGCCTCACCGTCAATAACAACATAGTCAAATTCGTCGGAAAGTATGGAGATAACCTCTTTAAGATATGAGTTTATTTTACAATAGCACCCCGCGCTCTCGGGTCTTCCAACAGCAATAAACGAATATCCGTCTGTCTCGACAAGAGCATCGAAAATACGGTACTTGGCTTCGCCTAAAAGCTCAACGGCTCCTCTGGTATCGCCCTCGTCCACGGAAGCTATAATCTCTTTACGAATATCATCAATGGTCATTTTGACGTCTATTCCGAGAGCGGTCGAAAGACCTACTGCCGGATCGGCGTCTATGGCAAGTATCTTTTTATCGGGATACTTTTCTGTAAGGCACCTGACGATAGTAGCCGATAATGAAGTTTTGCCTACACCGCCTTTGCCCGCGACTGCAATAATTGTTGATTTACTCATTTCACATCACCGAAAATTATTATACATCTTTGTTTTAAAGTGTGCAATAAAAATTGTTAACTTTTTGACAACTTTTTCTTAAAAAGAGCGGTGTTGTTAAACACCGCTCTGAAATACGGAACTGAAATCATTCCGAAATCTCAACCGATTCCGAACTAAAGATATCAGACCAATGCGAATAGTATTCAAGTTGCTTTAAAAGCTTTCGCGCCTGAATATACGCATATGCTTTTTTATGGAAATGATCAAGCTCTTTTGACGCTTCTTTAAGTGCCGCTGATTTTGAACGTATTTCTTCTTTTGTAGACTCGCTCATTGCATTTGCGGCGTTGTATTTATCCATCGAGGGCTCTGATATTCCGTAAAGCTCTTCTACCGAATGAGACAAAAGCTCTTTTGCTTTTTCGGTTTTCTTTATCATTTTAGGGTCATTAAAACGATCTTTTTCGTTTATAACAATTTGAAGAGCTTTCATTTTATTTTTAAGCTTTCTCTTCTCCTTGCCCTTTACGATGTCTATTCTGTCACGACAAATCTCGAGTTCGTTTACTGCATCGGCATAAATATTTTTGGCTTCTTCAAGCTCACCCTCCGATAAGCATTCTGTCGCATAATCCTCGAGTGCCGCCCTGATTTTAAGAACGGAAATATGTGCCTCGTGTTCCTCTTCTGTTAGAGTGTACATTGTAATAAACGGAATGAGTGAAATTACATATCCCACCGCCGCAAGAGCAATCATACCTTTTGAAAGCGGCTCTCTGAAAGACACATTGTAAAGGTCATCATAATTATTTACAAGACCGTAATGATTTTGCATTATTATCGTCTGTATAAGATAAGTTACACCCATAGAAACAAATGTTCCGATTATACCTACAAATTGACTCATAAGCCCTTCAAGGCGTTCCCCCGTCTTGTATTGCTGATAATCAAGCACATCGGCATTCATAGCACCATCGGTTATAAGAGTAAATGTCGAGAAAAACCCCCTAAGCCATATAAAAACAAACAGCACCCATATTTGCTCTATAAAAACATACATACCGGCAAAGCAGAAAACAGAACAAACAACATACATAATGAACAAATTGCGTTTACCGATTTTTCTTATTAAAAAAGGAGACAAAAGCATAGCCGGTGTTGCAGCTGCTCCGATAATTGTTGTAAGAGTGCCGTTTAAAACGCCCTGTTGTTCCGTTGTAAGACCTAAAGTATCTTTAATACCGTAATAAAAATACCATGTTGTAACATTGCCGACGCCAGCCTGTAAAAGAATAAACCATGAAGTTATTGAGCGCGCCCACTGGTACTTATTCTGGATACCTGCTCCGATTCCTTTGAAAAACGGTACTTTAGGGGAATAATCCTTGGATACAATTATACGTTCTTTAGTTCCGGCATAACTGAAAATCCCCAAAAGAGCACCACCTATGCCAAAAACAGGCATAATTACGCGATAGGCATTTATATGCTCGAGTCCGCCGGCAAATCCGGCAACTATCGGTACAACAAAGCCCATTACCGAGGGTGCCAAAGAGTATATAAATGTCGATATTGTTATAACATCCGCACGCTCCGTCGAATTCGGGCTCATAACCTGCACAAGAGTTGTATACGCTTGGTCGTAAAACGGATAACAAAGCTGGAGCATCATATAGGTAATAAACAGCGACCATAGTTTTCCGTCATAACTCATACTTTCAAACGGTAAAAAAGCAAACACCGTGGTTACAACTGCCGACGGTATACCGGCATAGATAAGATACGGTCTGAATTTACCGTTTTTACTACGCGTATTATCAATTATCATACCGCGAAGCGGACCTAAAAACATACCAATTACCGTTGCTATCAGATTGAGCTTTACAAGATCTCCGTTTTTAAGTCCTAACGCAGCTCCGGCAAGAAGGCTTGTCGCCGAAAGTCCGATATACGAGACCGTGTACAACACAAATTTGACTCCGATACCGCCTATCGAATAAGACAAAATCTCCTTATACGGTATATACCGGCCATCAGGCGGATTTTTCCAATGCTCTTTTACCGATTTTAAAACATTACCGACTTTATTCTTTGACTTCTCCATAAAAAGCTCCCTAACGCTCTTCTTGTTTTTGGCATAATGCACAAAATACCATTACAGTTTAAATGAAATATATTAAATTGTCAATAGAAATATCCGCCGCAGAGTTGCATTTAGACTTGCAGATAAAAAATCATAAAATAAAAAGCGCATAAAAGCATTTACAATATACGGAGGGATAAAGTATAATACCAATGATGTTTCAAAGAGAGGGATTTGGAAAAATGAAAAAGACACTAAACGGGAAATGGCAATTCAGAAAAGTCGGTGATAAGCTATACAAGGAAGCCACCGTACCCGGCTGCAACTATCTTGACCTGATGGCAAACGGAGATATTCCGGACCCATTTATCGGCCTTAATGAAAAGGATGTATACTGGGTCGGCGAAACAAATTGGGAATACAAAAAGACTTTTGAAATAACCGATGAAGAATTAAACTGTGATGATATACTGCTGACCTGTGAAATGCTTGATACAATATGTGATGTTTTTGTAAATAATATGCTTGCTTTTTCCGCTAGGAATTGTTTTAAAGCTTACAGCGTATCAATAAAAGAACGTCTTGATAAGGGTGAAAACGAAATAAGAATATTGTTTCGTTCCCCGGTAAATTATGTTAAAGAAAAATACAAGTCCTGTCCTACTCCCGTAAATTCAAACGGTCAGAACGGTATTGTTCATATACGCAAACCGCAATGCCATTTCGGTTGGGACTGGGGTCCCGTATTGCCATGCAGCGGTATAACAAAGGAAATAAGTCTTGAGTTTGTAAACGGTGCAAAAATTGAATATCTTTTTGCGTCACAAGCGCTCAATGCCGACGGTACTGCCGTTATCTCCGTAAGAGCCGATATAAAGGCATATAAAGATTACGAATGTTCGTTAAAGGTTATATTGCCGGACGGCAGCACACTTGAAAAAAGCGGCACAGAAGCTGACTTTACAATAACCGATCCCGAGCTTTGGTGGACATACGAATTATCCGGCAAAGCAGAGCAGCCGTTGTACGAAATAAGTGCAGCAGTAGTATCCGGCGGCAAAGAAGTCGATTCCACTTCTAAAAAAATAGGAATCAGAAAAATTGAATTAAACAGAGAAAAAGATGAATACGGAAGAAATTTCCAATTCAGATTAAACGGTGTCCCTCTTTTCATCAAGGGCACAAATTACATACCGCCCGACAGTTTCATAACGAGGTTTACTTCCGACAAGCTCGAATATTTAATTGACACAGCCCTGTTTTCAAATATAAATATGATACGCATTTGGGGCGGCGGATACTACGAAAGCGACGAGTTTTATAATCTCTGTGACAAAAAAGGAATACTTGTTTGGCAAGATTTTCAATTCGCCTGTCAAGCCTATCCGTTCTTTGATAATGACTTTCTTGACAATGTAAAAGAAGAGGTTAGATACAATGTAAAACGCCTCTGTCATCATCCCTCTCTCGCTGTATGGAACGGCAACAATGAAATTGAGGATATGCATATGGCTTGGGTACATATGCAAAAGTATGTCAAATGGACAGAGAAATTCTTCTATCATATACTTGAACCCGAAATAAGAAAATATGACAAAAACACTCCATACACACCCGGTTCGCCTGTAGGTGAATCTCATAACGTCGGAGTAGAAAGCGACAATGTAGGCGACACCCATCTGTGGGGCGTATGGCACGGTTTGAAGCCGATGAATTATTACCGCAAACGTATGACACGTTTTTGCAGCGAATTCGGCTTTGAAAGCCTGCCTGATATGAAGGCTATCGAAAAGTTTGCAAAGCCTTCCGACTACTCCCTTTCGAGCGATGTGTTTAAGTCTCACCAAAAATGTGCTAACGGCAATGACAAAATGATATATTATATAGCATCTAGGTTTAATTTACCAAAGGAGTTCAAGGATTATGTCTATTTGTCACAGGTAACGCAAAACGAATGTATCGCAGATGCCACCGAACATTGGCACAGAAACAAGGGCAGATGCAACGGTTCAATGTATTGGCAGTTTAATGACTGCTGGGGTGTATGCTCTTGGTCAAGTCTTGATTACTATGGCAATTACAAAGCCTTACAATACGGTGCAAAGCACTTTAACGCGCCGCTCAGCATATCGATTGAGAATACAAGCGACTATATACGTGTTTTTGTGCTGAATGATTTAAACGAAAGCAAAACAGTTGATGCGGAATATGAAATATTTGATTTTGAAAACGGAACTCTTGAAACAAACAAAAAAACATTAACCGTCGGTGCCGTAAAAAATTCAGTTGTTTTTGATTTAAATGTTCCGTTCATTTGCTCGGAATACGATAAAAAAAGAACAGGCATTGCAGTAAGACTTTATGAAAACAACACCATTATTCAGCAAAAAACTGTTCTTTTCTGCCGCGAAAACGAGCTTTGCTTGCCAAAAGCCGAGCTTAAAACCGTTTTTGAGGAAACGGCAGACGGATTGAATGTTACTGTGTCATCCGACAAATACGCTCGCCTTGTCAAAGTTGAAAGCAGCAAAAGCACTTTGCCGTTCAGCGATAACTTTTTTGACCTGCTTCCGGGTCAGAAAAAGACTGTAACGATTAAAAATGACACGGCTGTTTCACCTACCGAGCTCAGAAACAGTATTACGGCATATTCCCTCTCGGACATACCGTTCAGTAATAATAAGCTTGATACAAAGTTTAAACAGCTCAAGGTCTTTTTATCGCCGACAAATATATCAAACGCTATATACCACGGCAGACTTACAAAGGATGCCGAAATTATCGAATAAGCCAAAAAAAGAGTCTCAACGGTTGCTATATAAGCAATCATTGAGACTCTTTTTATTCAAGAACAATTTTAAAGCATAACGGCAAGGTCGTTTGCGGAATTTCCATAAGTTTAAGTTCCATATATTTTTCGGTTCGGCTGATTATTATCGGTGAGTGATTACCGAGGAGCTTTACCGAATATACAATTGCGTCCTGTGTTATCTTTTTAAAGTTCTTAATTCTTATTACACCGTCATGTGTCGGTTTCATTTGGAAAACGTAGACCGCTCCGTCCTTATATGTAAAACGAAAATCCTTTTCGGTATACTTTTTTGTCTTATTATCCTTAAAGGACCCGTCCTTTGTGTTGACTTTTCCTTCGCCGAAGGTTTTCCACGGAACCGTATCGTATATCCCCTCACCGTTAGTCTTCAGCCAATCGCCGATTTCATTCAAAACCGCAGTTTCTTCATCTGTAATCGTGCCGTCGGGTTTCGGGCCGACATTTAAAAGCATAACACCGTTTTTACTTACAATATCGATTAAATCGCATATAACATGGTATGCCGACTTAAACTTGTTATTTTCTGTATATCCCCATGAATTTTTTGCTATTGAAGTGCAAGTCTGCCACGGTACGGGCGAAATATCTGTCAAAGCTCCCCGTTCAACGTCAAACGTAGCACTTCCCGGAGCAAAAGCCTGAAGCTTATAATTTATCGTAACTTCAGTCCCCCATTCTGCGGCACGGTTATAATAATATGCCGCAAATTTCTTTAAATACGGTTTAAACGCCCTGTTATGTATCCACCAATCGAAGTAAACAACTTTCGGCTTGTATTTATCTATCAGCTCACATATGCGGACAAGCCAATCTTTTAAGAAATCCTCCGTCGGAGGTACAGAACGGCAGTTTGATGTCGTTACACCCATTTTATCGGATGACAGCTCCTTACAATAATAAGCAGGTCCGTAAAAGTCGGCATATCTTTCATCGCACACATCGCTGTCAAATGTTCTGCCCATATTCATAAAGAAATAATGTTCGGCACGATGATTTGACGCACAAAAGGCAAGTCCCACATTTTCCACAGCCGTTTTCAGTTCTCCGAGAACATCTCGTTCAGGTCCCATATTTAAACTGTTCCAACGATTAAACTCGGTATTATACATGGCAAAGCCGTCGTGATGTTCAGCAACCGGCATTACGTATTTTGCGCCGCTGTTTTTAAAAAGCTCCGCCCACTTTTCGGGATTGAAGTTTTCGGCTTTGAACATCGGTATAAAGTCCTTATATCCAAAGTCCTTTTGATTACCGTACTTTTCACGGTGGTGCCGATATGCCGGCTTTGATTTATCATACATCTCACGCGAATACCACTCATTGCCGAATGCAGGTACGCTGTAAATTCCCCAGTGAATAAAGATTCCAAATTTAGCATTCTTATACCATTCCGGTGTTTTATGTTTACATAAAGATTGCCAACTATCTGTATAAGGTCCCGATTCGATAACGTAATCAATTTGTTTTAAATAATCCTTTTTTGTCATAATTTTTCACCCCCAAAAAATCTCATTGCTCAATATAATACTTTTATGTGAGAGAAACATTATCCTGCGGAAGTGTTTTTTTCGACGAAGAAACGATGCTCTTTTTTTGCTCTGGACTTATATTTTCCGCCTGTTCCAAAAGATCGAGGCGGCGATTTATCTTCTTTTGGTTTTCAAGAACAAGATCCATCTTTCTGTGCAAATCATCGATTATAAGTTCACTTTTTAAATTGACTTTAAAATCATTTTCTGCACGCTCTCTGTCCTTGGCCTCCTGCCTGTTTTGGCTCATCATAATAAGCGGAGCCTGTACTGCCGCAATACAAGAAAGCACCAAATTCAAAAGGATAAACGGATATGCGTCAAAAGCCTTATCTTTAAGTACTATATTCAGAACCATCCAAATAACCATTATAGCTATAAAGCTGAATATAAACGCCCAACTTCCGGCAAAACGCGCAACAGCATCCGCCGCACGCTGACCGAAAGAGAGTTTGTCGGTTTTATCCGAATCCTTAGAAAGTTCGGTGTTGATAAGCTGATGTATCAGTTCCTCATCCGTAAACTCCTTATCCGTAACGTCAAGCAATTCCTTTACTATTCTGCGGCGTTCTTTTTTGTTGCTCATAATTTTTAACCCCTTTCACGTTTCCATATATTAATTATACTAAACACCTGTTACGATGCAAGAATTTCTCAACAATCAAAAACCAAACAAGCTTTTTTGGGAAACGCAACAATATATTTCAAAAAGCTAATTACTTTCGCTCAACAATAATTATTATTTTATCACATCTTACTTTCCGATTCTACAAAAAAAGCAAAAGCTAATAAAACTAAAAAAGGATTTAGCTTATGCTAAATCCTTTTATGGTCGGAGTGACAAGACTTGAACTTGCGGCCCCTAGACCCCCAGTCTAGTGCGCTACCAACTGCGCCACACCCCGATAAATCGTATGCTTTTTTACTGCCCGAATATATTAACATAATACGTGGGATTTTGCAAGCCCTAAATTATATTTTTTATTTTAAATCCGATTACCTTTTTTCTTCCGCATAATTAAAATTATAACTGCGGCAATAATAACAAGAGCCAATGAAACTATCAGCGATATGATAAGCGCTTTACGGCTTTTGGAAGAATGTTTTACCGGAGTACCAGCAGAAGTTTCGTCCGGCAATACATTGTTAATGTCTTCGGCAATCGACTCAGGAGAAAAATATGAATCATTACTTGGAAAATCGGTGCTTACCCTAACAGAATCTGTATTCTTACCGTCCGCAACAACAGATGTGTCAACACTGTTTTTATCAGACAAAGCATTAAACGAAATAGCAGGAGAAACCGACTTTTCGTTGGCTATGAGGGACGAATTTACATCATACAGTCTATACTCGGATACCGAAAAATCCGACAATGTAACTTTGTCACCGCTCGACGAAAACTTTATTGTTGCCAAATTTTCCCCATTACTTAAAGCGTTGGCCGAGGCAAAAACGAAACGAACAGTATTGCCTTTATTTTGATAGTCCGGATTTATCAGCATCATACACCTTTCGGAGTCCGTCGAATAATCAACAAGTTTAAGCTTGTCGCTGTTATATACTAAATTCATACTGCCGCCGCATACCTCGTTACCGTTATCGATAAATCCGAGATAAACCGTATATTCGTTACTTGCGGTTTCAACTATATTTGCGGATGCGGTATTATCCACCGCAAAGGCAAAAAAAGAAAATGTACAAAGCATGATTGCAACAAGCAAAACAGAAACAGTCTTTTTCATTATATCACCACATTTATAATAGCATAAATTTTTCAAAAAAACAAAAAGAAGAAGTCTGCCCGAATTAACGAACAGACTCAGCGAAACATATATATTTAATTTATGTTAAAATTATGCCTGCTCTTCTTTCATCTTTGCAAAGCACTCGCTACAATAAACAGGACGATCATCTTTGGGCTGGAAAGGAACCTTTGCCTCGCCGCCACAGCGTGCACAAGTTGCTGTGTACATCTGTCTATCGCCTTTAGCAGCGTTCTTTCTTGCATCGCGGCAAGCCTTGCATCTCTGGGGCTCGTTTACAAAGCCTTTTTCAGCATAGAACTCCTGCTCACCTGCTGTAAAAACGAACTCTTTACCGCATTCCTTACAAATAAGGGTTTTGTCTTCGTACATTTTGCTACCTCGCTTGAAAAAAATTATTTTTACCCTAAGCGGAATTGCACCGCCGCAAAAATGCTCTCCTAATGAGAAAAGGGCTTTTGATGAAGTATTAATTACCGCCTTAGTTATACTTCTTCAGCTTTCGCCTAACCCTTTGAAGCGCATTGTCAACGGATTTGGATGAAGAACCGAGTTTTTGGGCTATTTCGCCATAGCTTAACCCGCTAAGGAATAATTTTAAAATGCTGCGTTCTCTTTCGGAAAGCTGTGTTTCGATAAAGCCAAAAAGCCTGTCACATTCCTCTTTAACAACAAGACCGTCATCATAAGAAAGCTCCGGCACAGATAAAAGCTCTGTTTCCAAAGGAACCAAAAGGTCACGACGCACACTCTTGCCGCCTGACGCTTTTTTTACAGCCGAAATGATTCTGTTACGTATGCAAACCGAGGCATAAGTTCTGAATGACGCGCCACAATCAGTTTTATAGGAACGCGCGGCAGACAAGAGCCCTATCATACCCTCCTGAAAAAGATCGTCGGAATCAACGCCGACAGCTCCGGAAAACTTAGAAGCCTCACGACGCACATCGGGAATCATTTTTGATACAAGCAGAGATAAAGCTTCATTATCGCCCGAAGATGCCAGCTTGACCAACCTCAGAAGATCATCATTATCAGTCAAAACAGGCACACCCCTTGGCTAAACATTGCTAATAAAACTGCAAGCTTAATTATTATAGCATATTTTAAGCATTTGTCAACCACACTTTTTGTGTACATTACACAACGTGAGCAATAATGACAAATTTTACATATAAAATAACACGCCGCGACAAATGCGACGTGTTATTTCAATTATTTAAAGTAAAAAACATTAAGCAAAACCGTAAGTGTTGTTGCCACCATAAGCACAGCCAATACTATGGCTATGACACGAACGGCCCATTTCTTTTGCATCATTTTCAGAATCTTCCTTTAATTCTTAATACCGAGTATTTTTTCCATATCGTCGCTTATCTTATCGGTAACAGTCTTAGCCTCATCGCGCGTGTTGCCTACTGCCGTAATATAAATCTTTATCTTCGGTTCTGTTCCCGACGGTCGAACTATTACGCTGTTACCGCCCTCAAGGGTGTATGCAAGCACATTTGATTTCGGCAGAGTAATCTTAGCCTTCTCGCCTGTCTTAAGATTTGTCTCGATGCTTGCCTCATAATCCGATGATGTTATGACATCCATACCCGCAATATTTTTAAGGCCGTCAGCGCGGAGTGAATCCATCATTTCAGCCATCTTTTTCATTCCCGCAGCACCTTCAAAGCCGAAATTGAGAAGAGTATTAAGATAAAGGCCGTACTTCTTGTATATGCTCTGCATAAAGTCATAAAGACTCATACCTTTAAGCTTATAGTATGACGCCATTTCGCAAACAAGCATCGAAGCTACAACGGCATCCTTATCTCTTGCATGTGAGCCGCGGAGATAGCCATAGGATTCTTCCATACCGACTACAAAACGGTCAGCCTCATTTTTACTTTCAAGCTTTGTAACAAGCTCTCCTATATATTTAAATCCGGTAAGCAAGTTTGCCGTAGTTGCGCCGTGGGCAGCAGCAATGGCCGAGATAAGCGGAGAAGTAACTATTGTTTTAACAACAACAGGAGCTTTCGGAAGTTTATTTTGCTCAGTAAGAGTTTCAAGCAAATATTCTGTAAACATTGCTCCCACTTCGTTACCGGTCATAAGCTTATATTCGCCGTCGTCAAGCACAGCAATGCCTAGTCTGTCGCAATCGGGATCGGTTGCAACAAGAAGGTCTGCCTTTTTTGTTTTTGAAAGGTTTATTGCGCACTCAAAGGCCTGTTTGATTTCGGGATTGGGATACGGGCAGGTCGGGAAGTTTCCGTCGGGCAATTCCTGTTCAGGAACAACGGTTACATCCTCTACGCCTATCATTTTAAGAATTTTGCGGACAGGCTTGTTTCCGGTGCCGTTAAGCGGAGTATAAATTACCGAGAGTCCCGCTTTTTCACATATGCCGGGATTGACTCTTGCTTTCAGCACTTCGGTAAAGAACGACTCATAAACCTCATCGCTGATATATTCAATTTTTCCGCTCTTGACGCATTCTTCGAAGTCGGCGGTTTTAACGCCCGAGAACATATCAACACGGCTTATAAACTCATAGGTTTTGGCGGCGGCTGCATCGGTCATCTGATAGCCGTTTGGGTCGTAGCACTTATAGCCGTTGTACTTTGAGGGATTATGACTTGCGGTTATGATTATGCCCGAGCTGCAATGAAGCTTGCGAACCGCATATGACAGCATCGGAGTCGGTACAAGTTCACGATAGATATATACCTTAATACCGTTAGCGGCAAGCACCGAAGCCGCAGAACGTGCAAATACATCCGATTTTATACGCGAATCATAGGCAATGGCAACGCTCGGCTCTTTAAACTCGCTGTTAAGATAATCCGAGAGGCCCTGTGTTGCCTGATTAACGGTATAAACATTCATTCTGTTTGTACCGGCTCCTATAACTCCGCGCAGACCTGCCGTACCGAATTCAAGATTTTTATAAAATCTGTCGAGAATCTCATCCTGATTTCCCTCAACTGATTTAAGCTCCGGAATAAGGTCTTTATCATTCACGGCTTTTTCGCACCATAATTTATAAAGAGAGTTAATATCGTTCATAATAATACCTCCTTAGAATTCATCACTCATATTATAATATCTTTTTTTATCAAAGTAAATAACAACATTTGTGAAAACTCACGTTATATGTTACAATTAATACCGAACTTTTGCAGAAATAAAAAGAGTGGTTATAATGCTTGATAAAATGCTGAAATCTCCTTCTGTATGGGAAAAATTAAAAGACGCCGACCTTCCGATAGTTTGCTACGGAACCGGAAACGGCGCCGATAAAATATTTGACGAATTTGAAAGACTGGGTATAAAAATATCTGCCGTTATGGCAAGTGACGGATTTGTCAGGGACAGAAGCTTCCGCGGATTTAAAGTTAAAAGTCTCTCTGACTGCGAAAATGAATTCGGCGATTTTTACTGTGTAATATGCTTCGGTTCTCAGCTTAAATCGGTCACCGATATCATTAAAAGCGTTGCAGCAAAGCACAAAACTTTTGTACCGAGCGTGTCGGTTTACGGAAACGGCATAGCAAACAGAGAATTTTTTGAACGCAACAAAAGCCGCATCTGTAACATTTATTCGCTGCTTGCAGACGAAAAATCCAAAGATGTGTTTTTTAAGTTTGTCAATTTTGAATACAGCGGAGGCTTAGACATACTTCTATCCTGCGAGAGCGATAAAAAAGAAGTGTTTAGCGATATATTAAGGCTCGGCAAAAACGAAAATTACCTTGATCTCGGTGCTTATAACGGCGACACAATAAAGGAATTTTTGCATTTCTCCGGCAACGAATACGGCAGTATAACAGCTGTCGAACCTGCTCCGCGAAATTTTAAAAAGCTTATGGAATACACAAAAAGTATGAGCAATATAACTCTTGTGAACAAGGGCATTTGGAGCGGAGAATCGACTATGGGTTTTGCGGGAAAAGGCGGCAGAAATTCATATCTTTTAAATGCCGCACAAGCAAAGACAGATACTATTTCGGTGGATGAAATTTCAAAGAGTGAAAGTATTACATATATAAAAGCGGATATCGAAGGAGCGGAAAGCGAAATGCTTGACGGAGCTGAAATTACGCTAAAAAGGTTGAAGCCCAAACTCAACATTGCGGCATACCACAGAATCGAAGATATATTTGTTTTGCCCGAAAAAATACTCGAGGTAAATCCCGAATATAAAATATACTTCAGACATCATCCGTACATTCCCGGATGGGACACAAATTTCTATTGTGTTTAAACAATTTAATTTTGTTCTTTTGCCAAAAGCAGCCTGTATATCATATGACATACGGGCTGCTTTTGATTTTATTTCTGATTTTTCGTTTTTCTCAAGTAATCTTCAAGAATTATAACTGCAGAAACAGCGTCAACAACCGCCTTACGCTTTTTACCACGGGTATTTGTGGCGTTCAGCGCATTATGCGCCGAAACGGTAGTCAATCTCTCGTCTTCAAAATCTATCGGAAGATTAATCCTTTCTGAAATAAGCTCTGCCAGTTGCCGACAAGCCTCGGCACGAAAGCCCTCTGAACCGTCCATATTTTTCGGAAGCCCCAATACTATTTTTTCAGCCTTCTTTTCTGTGGCTATTTCAGTTATCTCATCTGCCAACGCACCGCTGTCGCGCTCGACAATAACCTTAACGGGTGACGCCAACATACCGAATTTATCGCAAACGGCAATTCCGGTTCTAACATCGCCGTAATCAACCGAAAGTATTACCATGGTTCAACCTTTCCGACTATCTCGGACACACTCTTATACCCGTTTTGGTCGAGATAATTGTTTATCCCGTCTATAATTTTAAGCGGTGCGAATGCGTCTGTAAAGCTTGCGGTACCGACCTGAACCGCACTTGCTCCGGCTAAAAGCATCTGTACGGCGTCCTCCCACTTTGTTATACCTCCGAGACCGACAACGGGAATTTTAACCTTGGATGCGGTTTGCCAAACCATACGAAGTGCCACGGGAAAAACCGCCGCACCTGACATCCCGCCCGTATTATTGCGAAGAAGCGGTCTTTTTGTGTTTATATCAATAATCATTCCGGTAAGCGTATTTATAAGAGAAACGGCATCTGCACCGGCACTCTCTGCGGCAAGAGCCATTTCAGTTATGTCGGTTACGTTAGGCGTAAGTTTTACCATAAGCGGCTTTTCGGATGCTTTTTTGACAGCCGACGTTATCTTTTCGACGCTCGCGGCGCTTGTTCCGAAAGAAGCTCCGCCCTCTTTAACATTAGGACACGAAATATTAAGCTCAATCATATCCACACTCGTACCGTTAAGCCTTGATACGGTTTCAACGTAATCTTCTTCTGCGCTTCCTGCAATGTTAGCGATTATAACGGTACCTGACTTTTCCAAAAAAGGCAAGTCATCTTTTATGAACGCGTCAACGCCCGGATTTTGAAGTCCGACGCAGTTGAGTATACCTGACGGCGTTTCACAAACTCGCGGAACAGGATTTCCCGGGCGTTCTTTCAGCGTAGTCCCCTTGCAAGAAATACCTCCGAGACGCGAAATATCATAAAGACGGGCATATTCCTGCCCAAATCCGAAAGTTCCGCTCGCTGTAATTACGGGGTTTTTAAAATGAACTCCGGCTATATTAACACCTAAATCAGCCATCAGAATACGACCTCCTCGGAATCAAAAACGGGTCCGTTTTTACAAACATGTTTCATATGCTCGCCGTCTTCATCGCGAGTCTTTTGTGCACAGCAAAGGCAAGCACCTATTCCGCACGCCATACGCTGCTCCAGCGAAACATAGCACTTAATATTTTTTTCCTTACAGAGCGCGGCAACGCTTTTTAACATTGGTGTGGGTCCGCAGGCATAAACTACGGCATTTTCGCCGTTTTGAACCATATTTTTAAGCACATCGGTAACAAAGCCTTTTGCGCCGAGGGTACCGTCGTTTGTTGTGATTTCCACCCGCTTAGCGACAGACTTAAACTTATCTGTAAGTATTGCATTTTCTTGGCTTCTGAAACCGAGAATCACCTCTGCATCGCTGCCGTATTCTTTCGCAGCACCGAGCATAGGGGGGCAGCCTATACCTCCTCCGATAAAAATTCCGCGTTTTGTTTTATCGGGGAAAAATCCGTTGCCGAGAGGTCCTAAAATATCAAGCTCGTCCCCTGCTTTTCTCTCCGACATCCATTTTGTTCCGTCTCCGCGGACTTCAAATACGATTGTTATTGTACCGTTTTGCTTGTCAATTTCAGAAATTGAAATCGGGCGGCGCAGAGTCTTTTCTCCGCATAGGACATTTACAAATCTTCCGCACCAGCTTTCTTCGGCAAGCTCCGGGCAGGAAATAACAAAGCTGAAAGTTGTATTATTCAGTTTTTCGGTCGACAGGATTTTATACGATTTTTGAAACATAAATCATTCACCTATAATTATAGCTTGCAAACCTTTATTTCTTCAAGAATATTGTTATTTTCGAGGCACTTTGCAAATGCAAAGGCAGTATCAACCGACGGAAGAACCGGAATACGGCGCAAAAGAGCGGTACGACGTATGCGAATGTCGTCCTCATTCACCTTAGGCCCCTGCTCCGCAGTTGAAACAACATATGATAATTTATTATTCTTAATAAGCGACATTGTATTCGGCTCGCCCTCATGTATTTTACGCACGGAATTTGCCGCAACATGATTTGAATTTAAAAGCTTAGCAGTATTTGAAGTAGCATATATCTTAAAGCCCTGTTTTAAAAATTCACCGGCAAGCATAACGCTGTCTCTCTTATCGGTATCGGCAACGGATACAAGCACTCCGCCTGTGCGCTTTATACGCATTCCCGAAGCTATCAAGCCCTTCAAAAGAGCTTCGTCAAATGTATCTGCTATGCCCATGACTTCACCCGTTGACTTTTCGGTATCGCCTATCTGAACATCGGTACCCTGAAGTTTTTCAAAGCTGAATACCGGTACTCTGACAAAATACCTTGTAGGCTCCGGTAAAATACCGCATCCCATACCGATATCACCGAGCGTCTCGCCGAGCATAAGCCGCGTAGCCATGGCAACTATCGGCAACCCCGATGCCTTAGTCATAAACGGCACGTTTCGCGTTGCCACGACGCTTGCCGACGAAACATAAACTTCGTTATCATATATAACAAACTGGATATTTATAAGCCCTTTAATTTTAAGTTCTTTGCAAAGCTTTTCGGTATATTCGTATATCTTTGCTTTATCCGATGAGGTAAGCGTTATCGACGGAAAAACCGTAGTAGTGTCGCCGGGATTTACACAGGCCTTTTCAATATGCTCGCAAATTCCCGGAACCAGTATATCGCTGCCATCGGACAGGACATCCACTTCGGCACCCTTACCAATCATAACGTGTCGGTTATTTGTGTGACGTATACCAAGATCATCAAGGATATCAAATAACTCGATTTTGTTTTTTAGTCTGCGGTGAGCCTCGTCATCCGAACCGAAAACCTTAACGCCTAAAGAACGAAGCATTTCGGATTTTCTGACGGCATTACCACCGCCGAACGGCAAAACAGCTCCGTACGGTTTTTCGGTGAGCACAACATTTCTGACATCTTCGTCTGTAATGGGGTCAAGATAAAGTGTATCGGCAACTCCCGGATCTGTGGAAACAGCCGCAGGATTATTATTAAGCAAAATAGTGGAGTAACCGAAGTCCTTAAGTGTATTTATACAGTTTACCACCGCATAATCGCGGTCTGTTCCAAGACCTATGGATGTAGGGCCGGAACCCACTACAAGGATTTTCTTTTTCGATGCCGGGTGTGCTTTTCCGAACATTGCGGCTTCGTTATCCTCGTCAAACGAAGAATAGAAATAGGGCTTTTTAACGTCAAATTCGGCTGCGCAAGTGTCTACGGTGTTATATCCTGCAGCTATGGGTGCCGAAATCTCCTCACCGGTTATTTTTTCAATTGTACTGTCGAGAAAACCGAGAGTTTTTGCACGGAAATACAAATCACCCGAAAAGCCGTTACCGAGAGATGTTTCCGTATCGGCTATATTCTTGAGCTTAGTTAGATAATAATTATCTATTCTTGTAAGAGACTGTATTTCAGCAAGGTCAAATCCGCGTCTTATAGCTTCGTAAACAGCAAAAATTCGCTCATCATCGGAGCCTAACAGCAGCTCCTTTATCTCATCGTCGGTTTTTTGCTTCATTTTGGGCATTGATACGGATTCGGTACGCGGATTCATCGAGCGTATCGCTTTCATAAGAGCCAACTCAAACGAAGTGCCGATTGCAAGTGCCTCACCCGTAGCCTGCATAGTTCCGCCGAGCTTTCTAGTGGCGGCATCGAAGTTTTCAAAAGACCATCTCGGAACCTTTACGGCACAATAATCAATGGCAGGTTCATTTGCCGCTGTGGTAACGCCTGTTATATCGTTTTTGATTTCGTAAAGCTTATATCCGAGAGCAATTTTGGCAGAGACCTGCGCTATGGGATAACCCGTAGCCTTTGAAACAAGAGCGGTAGTACGGTTAAGCTGTGGCTCAACTGCCAAAACCATATACTCGCTGCCATCCGAATTTATTGCAAAACGGACATTGCAGCTTCCTTCAATATTTAAATAATCGGCTATTTTTCTTGCAGCTCTGCGAAGCCTTACGGTTTCGCTGTCTGTAAGAGTCTGCGCAGGAATAACAACGATACTGTCGCCGGAATGAATGCCGACGCTGTCAATATTTTCGGTACTGCTTACGCTTATGCAGTTGCCGAAGGAATCGCGCATTGCGACAAATTCCACTTCTTTATAATCATCAACGCATTTTCTTACGTATACCTCGTTTACGAGAGACCGCTCGGCACAACTGCCGAAGACTGACAAAATATCATCTGCATTTTCGCAACGTATCGGCTCTGAAAAATCAGGCGTGAATGCCGGACTTATAAGTACGGGAAAACCGATTTCACCGGCGAATGTCACACATTCCGCATCTGTCGGCAACACCTTTGCGGATACATACGGTTCGCCCACATTTTCAAGAGTATCTCGAAGAGCCTGCTCGTTTCTTATTGCCTTTATGGTTTCCGGCTTAATTCCGAGAAGCTTGGTACCGTGCTCATCAAGATAACCGTTTTGTAAAAGCTCAAGGCAAATTTCGAGCCCCGCTTCTCCTCCCGTGGTGCCGATAATGGCATCGGGAATTTCTTTTTCAATTATTTTCTTTACTGTTTCGCCGTTTAATGGCTCAATATAAACTGTATCCGCAACATTTTTATCTGTCATTATTGTATCCGGATTTGAGTTTACCGAAACTACTGAAATGCCCTCTTCCTTCAACGCTCTGCAAACAGATACAGCCGAATAATCATATTCAGAGGAAGAGCCTATAACCACGGGGCCAGCTCCGAGAACAAGTATTTTTGAATATTTATTTTCTGTCATAACTCATTCCCCCATCATATCAACAAAGCGGTCAAATATCCAAGATGTACTGCTGTCGCGGTCGCTGTCCGGTGTAAACTGAACCCCGAAACCGTTGAAATTTTTGTACTCAAGTCCCTCACAGGAGCCGTCGTTGACATTTATCATTGTAATATCGGCTTTATCGGAACTGATGCTCGAAACTTCAACCGAATAACCGTGATTCTGCTCTGTAACCATAAGCTTTCCGGTAGATTTTATAACTACTGGCTGATTTGAGCCGCGGTGCCCCTGCGGCATTTTTTCAATTTTAAAGTCTTCCGAAAGAGCCAGCATCTGATGGCCGAGACCTATTCCGAACATCGGAACACCGAGTTTTTTAAACTCCTTGATATTTTCTATAAGCTTTGGATTATCGTCAGGATCGGCAGGACCGTCGGAAAGGAAAATACCGTCCGGTGAAATGTTCTTTAACTGCTCAGCCGTAAAGTCAGCCGGGACGACGGTCAAACTACAGCCTCGTGACAAAAAGCCGTCAAGAGTTCTGCGCGGCGAACCGTAATCAATCACCGCAACATTGCATTTCGGATTTTCCGCCGTGAATTTCTGCGGCTCTTTTACGGTAACAGCCTCAACCGCCCCGGAAATTGTATAATTCTTGATATTTTTAATAAGCACGTCAAAATCATTAAGATTGTCGGTTATAGCGCCCTTCATATAGCCTTTGTCGCGGACGGCACGCGTAAGACGGCGTGTATCAATACCGCTGATTCCTACTATGCCGCACTCTTTTAAATAGCTGTCAAGCGTTTCTTCGCCGAGATCGCCGGTGTCGCACCATTCACGCACAACATAGCCGCTTGCCATTATTTTTGAACCGTTTTCTCTTTTTTCTACGCCTCTGTTGCCTACAAGAGGATAGGTTTGCGCCACTATCTGACCGTAATATGTCGGGTCTGAAAGCAGTTCTCCGTAAGAAGCCGTACAAGTATTGAAAACAACTTCTCCTAAAGCTGTTCCCTCTTTACCCATAGAAATTCCGTTAAATACGGTTCCGTCAGCCAAAACAAGGTAAGCCTTTTTATTTTTCATATAAATCACCCTTTATAAAACGGAATTGATTTCGTCCCTCATTCTGATAGCTTCTTTACGTGCGGCAACGGCATAATCTTTTTCATCGAAGCCGCCTTTTTTGTATGCGCACATTATACCTCTTGAGGAATTTATTACAGCTCCGCGTCCGTTCTCATCAAACGCACCTGCAATATCTTTGGCGGCTCCGCCCTGTGCACCGTAACCCGGTACAAGGAAAAATGTGTGCGGCATTTCTTTGCGAAGGCTTGAAAGCTGTTTCGGATAAGTTGCTCCGACGACCGCACCGACACATGAGTATCCGTAATCCGTTATAGAATCCTTGCCCCAGTTCTCGCACATTTCACCCATGGTTTCGTAGACGGTTTTGTCGCCGAGCAATCTGTCCTGAAGCTCGCCGGAGGATGGATTAGAAGTTTTCACAAGCACAAAAATGCCTTTGTCCTCTTCCTTGCAAACATTTAAAAGAGGATTTATACCGTCGCTTCCGAGATAACCGTTAACTGTGAGGGCATCGGCGGAAAAGCTTTCAAAGGTTTTACCGAAAGCCTCTGTTTTACCGATATGTGCGGCGGCATACGCCTCCATGGTAGTGCCGATATCATTCCTTTTACCGTCGGTTATTACAAACAGGCCTTTTTCTTTTGCGTAAGCTATTGTGTCATAAAGTGCTTTTACTCCTAGCCACCCGTACATTTCATAATAGGCGCATTGCGGCTTTACGGCCGCCACAACATCGCAAAGAGAATCTATAAGCCCTTTGTTAAATGTCAAAAGCGCATCTGCCGCAGCCTCAAGCGTATCTCCGTATTTCTCACGCGAGTCTTTTTTTATAAACTCGGGAACGTAGTCAAGCTTCGGGTCAAGCCCTGCCACAGTAGGATTTTTCTTTTCGTCAATTGCACGGATAAGTCTGTCAAAAGCCATTTGTCAATCTCCTAAATCATTATATACTATTCTGCCGCTGAGAACGGTCATTTTTACCTTGCCTTGAAGTTCACGGTTTTTAAAGATGCAGTTTTTGGATTTACCGTGAAGCTTATTTATGTCTACTGTAAATTTTTCACTTTCATCTATCAAAATAATGTCCGCAGCACTCCCCTTTTTTAACGTGCCTATCGGTCTGTTTAAAATCTCGGCCGGTTTACACGCCATTTTATCAACAAGCTCATAAAGACTGATAAGTCCCGACGCAACAAGCGCGGTATATGAAGCGGAAAAAGATGTCTCCATACCTATAACACCGTTGGGAGCTTTGTAAAAATCTGCCTTTTCTTCCGGTGAATGAGGTGCGTGGTCGGTTGCAATTACATCTATTACACCGTCAATAAGCGAGTAGAGAACGGAAAACTGATCCACGGCACTGCGAAGCGGAGGATTCATTCGATAATCCGCATCCTTTAACAAAAGCTTTTCATCGTTAAATATAAAATAATGCGGACAAGTTTCAGCAGTTACATTAAATCCGTTTCTCTTTGCAGAGGCTATAAGAAGTGCTGAATTGCCCGTACTGACGTGACAAATATGCAACCGTGCATTTTTGGGGGCTGACATTAAAAGGGCCGTCTCGCGTGCAGTTCCCACGTCTTCTGCCGAAACCGGTATCTGCGGCATATTAAGGTCTTTTGCAACATCGCATTCATTCACAATGCCGTCGCGTGAAATTGTTTTTTCTTCGCAATGGGCAAAAACAGGCATATCGAGTCTTGCTGCCTCTTTGAGTGCTTCACGCATAAGCTCTGCGGTTTTAACCGGAACGCCGTCATCCGAAAAAGCACAGCAACCGGCTTCTTTTAAAGCCTGCATATCGGTGAGCTTTTCACCGTTTTCGCCGACGGAAACGGCACCTATTGGAAGAACGTGAGCATCGGCATTAGCCGCTTTTTCAAGTATATATTTTACCGTTTCTGCGTTATCGCATACCGGTTTTGTATTAGGCATGGCGCAAACCGTTGTCACGCCGCCGGCCGCCGCCGCACGGCATCCGGAAATTATATCCTCTTTATATTCAAGACCCGGATCACGCAAATGCACATGTAAATCAATAAGCCCCGGTGCCAAAACAAGCCCCGAAGCATCAATGATATTATCGGCAGAGCAGCTTAAAGCCTTGCCAAAATCGGCAATCTTACCGTCGACGACAAGAACGTCGCCGACAGTATCAAGCTTTTGTGAAGGGTCTATAACGTGTGCATTTTTAAACAGCAAATTGCCCATAAAAACTCCTTTGATTATTGAGCTTTGGTAGCCTCTGCGGCGTTTGTAGCCTCGGGAGCTTTTGTCGTCTCAGCAGCCGCCTTTGTTGTTTCTGCCGGCTTAGTGCTGCCGTCGGTTGTCTTTTTGGTCTCTCCCTCGATCTTGCCATCCTTACTTCCGCCGCCGGAGCAAGATGTACAATAGCCCGGCATATTGCTCTTTGAGAACCAGCCGGTTGCGCGACTCGAACATCCGCTGCCCGCAAGCAATCCCGTCTTTGTACAATACTCTTTTTGCTCAACAATAGATGAGAATTTTGTAAAATCTTTAGAAGCGAGTCCTTTATGAACTCTGTTCAAAACCTCATCAAATATTTTACCCGCCGGATTGCCCGAAACATAATTCGAAAGCTGCTTAGGAGTATCGCAACCATACCAAACTGCAGCTACATAATACGGAGAACCTCCGCAGAACCAACGATCCTTATCCTCGGTTGTGGTACCGGTTTTTGCAAACAGTTTCATATTGTTAAGGCCGTAATTGCGCGCGGTAGCTTCACCTGCCGTATCAGTAACAACGGTTTGCAGAAGCTCATTCATAATATCCGCAGTATCCTGAGACATAATCTGATCGCCATCGGTCTCGTCGTGTTGAAGGTATACCATAGTACCGCTTGAATTCGTGACTTTATAGTAACAGTACGGGTCGTAATATTTACCGCCGTTTCCGAAGGTGGCATATGCGGCTGCCATCTGAAGAGTTGATACTCCCTTACTTGTACCGCCTACGGCAAGTGACGAGGCGTTCTTATCAACATCATAGAGATGATCGAGTCTGAATTTGCCGTTGGCATACTTAAAGCTCAATTCATAACCCATCTTTTTAAGAAGCTGCGCCGGTACTGTATTGTAAGACTTGCAAATAGCTTTTTGTACGTTTACATACGAATCGGGAGAACCGGGGTCATTACCGTAGTTGACGGGACCCACTCCGCCGTCGCTGTAATAGTGAGGAATACCATAGTTCTTAACTCTTGTGCTCCAATAAGCATATTTTTCCTCTATTGCCGGTGTGTAAACAGAGAGGGGCTTTATTGATGAACCGGGCTGCCTATACGAATTTGCCGCACGGTTAAGTCCGCGGTTTTCGGTCTTTTCTCCAGCTCCGCCTATCATACCGAGCACTCTGCCGCTGTAATCCATAATTGTCATAGCCGACTGAGCATCGGGAACATTTTTATTATAGGACGGGAATGATATTCTGTTTACATATACGTTTTCGAGAATATTCTGAACATTCATATCCACAGCGGAGTAGATGCGAAGTCCGCCCGAATAAATGAGCGTAGACGCCTGCGGCTTTGTATAGCCGTATTTATCCATAAGGTCTGAGATTACTTTTTGAATAACGTAATCGACATAGTAGCTCTGAATGGTGGTAGTGGTCTGCTGCTGAGCGCTTGTAAGGTTTTCGCTCGGCACATAGCCCTCACTGTTCGTGAACACCATTGTGTAATTTATTGCTTCATTATACTGGTCTTCTGTTATTTTTCCCTGCTTAAGCATATTGTCAAGACAGACCTTTTGACGTTTTTTGTTTTCTTCGGGGTGAATAAGCGGATCATATTTTGACGGAGATTGAGTTATTGCCGCCAAAGACGCACACTCCGCAAGATTAAGGTCCTGCACATTTTTTCCGAAATACTTTTCGGAGGCGGTCTGTACGCCATAACAGCCGTGGCTCATATAGACCGTATTCATATACGCCTCAAGTATTGTCTGCTTAGAGGCATTTTTCTCAAGGTTCAGTGCAGACAGTATTTCATAAAATTTACGATTTACGGTTTTGCCGTTTTCTCCCGTAAGATTTTTAATAAGCTGTTGAGTAAGGGTTGAACCGCCCTGCTTGAAGTGGTATTTAACCGCTGAAGATAATGTTCTGAACCAATCGACACCGCCGTGATCGTAAAAACGCTTATCCTCAAGTGCAATATACGCATTCGCAAGATTTTGCGGTATAACGCTTTCATCCGGATTTTCGCTGTATGTTACCCAAACTCGGTTTTGTTCACCGTGAAGGCGCGAAAGCTCGGTGACTTCGTTGTTTGTGTCATACGCATATATAATTGTGGTTTGATCTTGATTCTCTTTATATTCCTCAAGATTTATCTTACTGTCACCGTTTACGTAAGACACCATAAACACAAGAAGATATAAGCATACAATAACCGCGGTAAGCAAAACGGTAAAAAGAACCGACAACAAAACCGTTGCGCCCTTACTGCGTTTTTTTCTGTTTTTAGGTACTCTCTTTGTGACTGCGCGTCGCTTTTGAGTCATATTTTAAAGTCCTCCGTTTAAAAGATCGGATACGATATAACTATACTGATTTATTGTAACACAAACCGTTGATTATTTCATCATAATTTTGAAAAAATATTATATTTTTCCTATTCTTGTCAAAAATAATATACGGAAGTGAATAAAATGAAAAAAGCCTTACTTAAATGTATCGCCGCATCGGTGGCTGCTCTGACTTTATTAGGTGCCGTAACAGTGATAGTTTTAAAATCTCCTAAAAAGAAAAGCAGCTTTACGGAAAGTGAAGAAACTACCGTTGCAGCACTTTACACCATAACCGACTATAACGGTAAAATAGCTTTATTTAAACGCGGATACTCTATGCCGGTGGAAATCTTTGACGTAAATACAAATTCCCTGCCGCAAAGCGACAGGGAGCTTATAATAGTAGGTGTTACGGCTTATTCCGATGAAGAAGCACAAAAGCTTGTAGAGGATTACACAAGCTGAATTTCAATTTTTACACGTTTTTTATCAGAGGGTAATTTTATTTCAAATGTTCCTTTGCTCCGCTCGTTAAAAACGGCTTTTTCTCCGTCAACTGTTACGACATAATTATTTTTGTCATTCATAACAACAAGCATTATGCTGTCTTTACCGTTATAATGCGAAACGTCAGCGGAAAAATGAGTGAAATCGTTTTCGAAGATGTAATTTTCACAAAAGCTGTCAAAGCCGAGATTAAACGTGCCCGCCTTAAAGTATGCAGAAGCCCAAATGTTCACGGGAGCGGAAAGGCCTCCGAAATTATGGAACCATCCTCCTCTGCCCGTAGTTATCGAAAGCATTTCAAAAGTATAGTACGAATACTCCACCTCACGCTTCCACGAATCGAGCGCGACCTTGGCTATTTTATATGCAAAATCAGCCTCACCTATATCTAACATGGTTTTCCAAACAAACCATTGATGCGAAAACCATACGTTGCCGTTCCAATAGCCGTTAGTGGCATAATAGCCGGCCTTCATATTAACGGCACTTATACCGACCTTGCTCATCATCTCATCTTCGCTTTCCAAATGAGACAGAATTCTGCCAGTCTGCTCATCTGTAGTTATGCCGGCTATAAGAGGATATATACCGTCCATAGTCTTATTCATATTTTCGCCCGACTCGGAGCGCAGTTGTTCTTTTGCTTCACCGTTTTCATCGTGAATTACATATGAGTAATACCCAGCCTCATCATCCCACGCATATTTCTGAAGCCCATTTGATATTCTCTTTATATCTTCGGAATACGCTTCTACATCTTCGGCTTTGCCGAGATGCTCGGCTATCACAGAGAGAAGCTTTGCTGTTCTTATAACCTGAGAAGAAGAAATACACGGTGCGGTTTTAAGTTGCAAATTATTTTTGTACATCAGAACTTGAGGCGGAAGATCGTCCATTCCGGAGCAATTGTAAAAATACTCAAACGTAGTTGTTAGACCGCTCTTAAATTTAGCGGTGGTTGAACCGTTTATTTTTCCCGCAAGGAAATCATAAAACATCTTTGCTCGGTCGTAATAATCATACAGCTCGGATTTATCAGATGTTTTTTGGAGCATTTCATAATATTGATAAAGATGGACGGGCACAGGAGAACCATGCAGCAAAAACGCATAGTCCTTATTATCCTTATCGCTCAAATACAAATCGAGGATATAATCCGCTATTTTCGGTGAAAATTCAAGCATATCAAGCCCTATAAAGCCCGAATCCCATGTGTAAAAGGAATCCCACCTCTTGCCGGGAGTGTGATGTATAACATATTCTCCGTGATGATAAAGCGGATACACGGTGTTTTGGAACATTGCAGCTCGCAAAAGGCGGTTTGAAAACTCATATTTTTTTCCGCTGTCATTATAGCTTAGCTTTTCAACCGAGCCGGACGCCGATAAATAGATCTTTTCATAATCTTCCGGCGTTTCATATTCTGCACCGCCATACGAAATAACCACATATTCGGTATGACTTTTCCCCGGCTCTATGTACAAGGTGTGGACAAGAGTATTCTGATAGTATCCCTCGTCGCTGTGTTTCCAACTGAATTCTCCGGAAAAAGTTTCCATCATATTGTCAAAGCTTTTATCCGGTTGAGATATACGGGGAGTCGGTACATCCTCAAGACAGCCGGAGGGTATGCTGCGAAGTCTTGTTTCATCATTAAATGTTCTCAAAACAAAGGGCTTTTCAACGCCCTCGTATTTTATCTCAACGGTTTTACCGTTTATTTCGTCGCGAGCCTTAACATCCGGGACAAAATTATTCTTTTTTGCTTCAACTAATATTTTATTGGTTTCGTCTTTTTCGCATATTGCAAAGAAATCAAATTCTATGCCGCCTTCGCCCTCGGAAACGAGAACAAGAGTATAATCCCCTTTATCCACATTACCTATTGGTATCGTGATTTCACCCATATCCTGTGCAGGCGGAAACACAACGTTGTCACCGTTCACGGTAAAAGCCGAAGGCTTATTATCAACGGTACGGTATCTGACATATAAAGCAGCATCTGAAAAGTTTAAATCATTTTTTATTTTATATACGATTTTGTCGCCTTTTTCTTCTCCGAGACGCGGATATTTCGGCAATATATATCGGTTGTCGTCACGGTCTCCGAGCCCTCTGTGAGAAGTAAAGCGATCATCAAAGAACTCGCCTTTATGCATGGCGTCCATAGTTTCATTATCCCACGGACGGCTTGTTTTATATGTGAACTCACTGTAATCAAGCGCGTCAAACATAAGCGATTTATTGGGAAGAGAAACTCTGTATGATGTTAAAAACGGAAATTGCAGCGAAGAAAAATAATTGACAAGGCAATTTTGCATAAGCTCTGAATTATTGAAAATCTCTGTCCTGACAAGCACACTCTCATCGCTGAGTTTTGTAAAAGAAACGTCGGAATAAATAACATCCTTCCACTCCAGGTCCTGTCTGTAAGAATAAAAAGAATAATCACTTTTTACATCCCAAGGATGCACACCCACCGGTATAGTCACATTCGGAGCCTTGGCATCGGTATTTGAAACTGCGGGAAGCGAAATGAAATCAAACCTGACGCCTTTTTCCGTTTCGTGCTCTGTGACTCTTGACACACCGCTGTACTTTTTTGAATAAGGCCCCCATTTAGGCATTACTTCTGACATTTTACTCATAATTCTTACATAGCCTTTCCATTTACAGAATAAAAACCAATCGCTGCAAACATTACAGTTCCGTAGAAAACACGCTGATATTGTATCAGAAAAAAAGCTCTAATTCAAGAAAAAAAGAAGTCGCAAAACACAGTTTCTGCGGCTTCCTTTTGTTTAATTAAATAAAAGCTTATTTATTTTTCTGTCTTTCTTCAATGTCGGATATCATTTGCACGCGACGCGCGTGTCTTCCGCCCTCATAAACACCGGAGAGCCAAGTGTCAACAATCATAAGTGCAAGGTCAAGGCCGACAACTCTTGCACCGAAAGCCAAAATATTGGTATCGTTATGCTGCCTCGAAAGAAGTGCCGAATACGGCTCACTGCAAACTACCGCTCTTATACCGTTAACTTTATTTGCCGCAAGAGAAATACCAACACCTGTACCGCATATAAGTATGCCCTTGTCAAATTCCTTTGATGCTACCGCGTTTGCCACAGCCTCACCGTAAATCGGGTAATCGGTACGCTCGGTGCTGTTCGTTCCGAAATCCTTTACATCTATACCCTTTTCTTTCAGGTGAGCAATAATCTTGCCTTTAAGTTCGTATCCTACATGGTCACTACCTATTGCTATTTTCATATTAAAACCTCTTTCAATATTCCGTTATACAGCTCGACAGCACCGAAAAATCGGTGCTGTCTGGGCTTGGGAGTTAGGGAGTTCGTTTATCTAATAAACGGATGGAAAACACCTTTTTAGCTATCCTTTGTAACTATATAAGAATCAACCGGGATAGTTTCGGGAGTAGCATTAACATCAATTGCTTTGCCTGCTTTTACTGTCTCAACCATCGTTTTAAGTGAAACAGCACCGATTCCCGCTGAGTCCTGAGCAACCGTTGCTGAAAGCTCGCCTGCTTTTACGCTGTCTATGGCTTCGGCTGCACCGTCTGTACCTACTACCATTATCTGACCGAGCTTGTTAGCGTTTTTAACTGCCTGTAAAGCACCGAGAGCCATGGTATCGTTGCAGCAATATATAGCCTTAAGATTCGGATATTTCTGAATCATTGAAGCGGCAGTATCAAGAGCCTTCTGTCTGTCCCAGTCAGCCGGCTGAGAAGCAACAAGCTTGAAAGCGCTGTTTGCGGTAAATGCATTTGTTGCACCGTTCTTTCTGTACTCACCGGATGCGTTGCCTGCCTTACCTTCGATTATTGCAACCTCGCCGCCGTTCTTTAACTGTTCCATTATATAGTTTGCGCCTTTTTCACCGACTTTTTCGTTATCGGTTGTAGCAAAAGCTATAACACTTCCGCCGGCATTCTTAAGGGTATCCATATCAATCTTTTCATCAATATTCATTACATAAATACCCTTTTTGTTTGCCTCAACTATACCGTTAATAAGGTTAGTCGGGGAAATCGGTGCAACACCTATGGCCTTGTAGCCCTTGGAGATGCAGTTTTCAAGAATTTTAAGCTGACCCTCGGTATCATCCTCGGATTGCGCGGCGAAAATGTCAACGGTTACGCCGAGTTCTTTAGCTTCCTTCTCTATTCCGGCTTTCATATTTGCCCAGAAATCGTTAGAAAGCGGTTTAAGAATGATTGCGTATTCTGCGGTTCCGGAAGAAGAGCCCGAACCGTCGGTCGTTTTCTTGTCGTCGGTCTTACTTCCGCAACCAGCGAAAACAATGCCGATAACTACCGTCAATGCCATAACGATACTTAAAATTTTCCTTTTCATAATAAATTCCTCTCTCTTTTTTACTTATTTTTTCAGCAGTCGAAACTACTGTTTAAGCTGATGCCATGCAAAGTCTCCACTCCCGTAAACTCCGCTCTGTTGTGTATGCTCCGAAAAAAGGATTCTGAGATTTTTTTCGGGGAAAGGCTTTCGTGTATGAAAGTGTACCGAATCTATCAAAATGTCCTTCGGAAAATTCTTCATATATACCACTCCGCCGGCGATTATAATATAATCGGGATCAAGTATGTTGACTTCGGTAGCTATAGGAATAGCAAGATCTTTAACATACTTGATTATTCTCGGATCGTCGCCGTGTTCGAAAAAAACATTTTTTATATCGGTTTCGGGAAAAAGCTCCGCGGTAATCTTTTCAAGATACTTACCTGAGCAAATTACTTCGCTGCACCCGACATTTCCGCACGTACACTTTTCCTCAATATTCGGAAACGGTATGTGCCCGAGCTCTCCTGCCGCTCCGTTGCGTCCGCAGTAGAAGCTGCCGTTTAAATAAATGGCATTTCCAAAGCCGGTTCCGATATAAAAGCCGAGAACAGTAGAATCTTTCGGAAGACCCAATGTAACAATATCATTTTGAAGAAGAAAATTTACATCGCGGTCAACATATACGGGTAAGTCAAGCTTTTTGCTGAGCGTATCTCCGAACGGTATATTATCAAATCCCTTAAGATTAGGAGTGGATATAACAGTCTTTTTATCCTTACTGACCATGGACGGCAATCCAATTGCTACCGCTTTTATCGAATCGGCCGCGTTATATCTTTTCATATAATCCGAAATGTTAAGATACAGGGTCTCGATTACATCGCCTTTGTCAAAAATTCTGCTTGAAATTTTTTCGAAGTTGATAATTTCACCGTCACGGCCGACCATTCCGATGCGAAAGTTTGTACCGCCGATATCTATACCGATTGTAAAATCCAATGGTCGGTCACCTCCTTTAAAAATTGCTTTTAATACTATGCTCCTGTTGCTGTACGAAATTCTTCTCTCATTATGTCCCAAGCCTTTTTAAGGTCTTTGTCCTTTGAGAAAAGTCCGGACGAGCCTACAATAAAGACCTCAGCTCCGGCTTCGTAAAGCTCCTTAAACGTCCTCTGATTGCAGGAACCGTCAATCTCGATTAAAAACTTATAACCGTATTTTTCTTTAAGCTCCTTAGCTTCTCTGATTTTGCCGAGCATTTCTTTTATAAAAGGCTGTCCGGCAAATCCGGGATCCACCGTCATAATGGTAAGCTTATCTATGCGGTCAATATATTCTCTGATATACGAAAGCGGGGTTGCAGGATTCAAAACCACACCTTTTTTGCATCCTAATGCTTCGATTTTATTCATAATACGGAAAGCATCGGTGTTTATAGTTTCAGCGTGCGGACAAATATAGCCTGCTCCGTTTTCAGCTAGAACTTCAATATAATCATCGGGATCGGTGACCATAAGATGGCAGTCAATAGGCTTTTTGGCGATTGTTGAAAACGCCTTTACGAAGTCCGGAGACAAAGTGATGTTTTTCACAAAATGTCCGTCCATTATATCGACGTGATAGAGGTCACATCGCTCATTTAATATTTCCGCCTGATTTTTAATATCAAGAAGATCCATACACATGAGCGACGGGTTAAACATAGGTTCCATAAAAATACCTCCTTTAAGCTGCACGGTTATTTTTTGTTAGCTACGAATCGGTCAAGAGCAACGGAGCCGATGATAAGAGCGCCCATTACAACCTGCTGAAGCGTACTCGAAAGTGAAAGTATATTCATACCGAAGTTAATAACGCCGATGATAAGACCGCCCATTACAACTCCGAAGATCTTACCCTTGCCTCCGAAGAAGCTGGTTCCGCCGATAATCGAAGCGGCTATTGCATAAGTCTCAAAGCCTGTTGCCGCTGCCGGCTCTGCCGAGCCTACACGACCGAGAAGAACCACACCGGCTATACCGGCGCAAATACCGGAAATAATGAAAACTATAAGAGTATGAAGATTTACGTTTATACCCGAATACCAAGCGGATTCTTTGTTTCCGCCGAGCGCATAGATATTACGACCAAGCTTCGTTTTTTTAGTGAGAAACGCAAGGATCAAAGCTACAATAACTGCTATTATCGCAACAAGAGGAATGCCTATAACAGATTTTGAAATAACTCTTGTAAAACTTGCCGGGAAGCCGTAAACCGCGCTTGAATTTGAGATTATAAGCGTAACGCCGCGATAAATTGCCTGTGTGCCAAGCGTAATGATGAACGGATGAAGTCCTGTAACATTTACAAGGAACCCGTTAAGGAAACCGAGGAATGCACCGAGCAAAATTCCGAGAAGAACAGCAACTATCGGGTTTACCCCTGCCACCATTAACTTTGCCATACACATTCCGGTCAGGGCTACCACAGATCCTACTGAAAGATCGATGCCGGCAATAAGAATTGCAAAGAACTCACCCATTGCAATAAGTATATTTACCGAGCTCTGTGCCAAAATCTGAGGTGCCGTAGAGCTTGAGAAAAAGTATGTTGGTTTTAGTATGGCCAAGATGGCAAGAAGGATTATAAGAATACCAAACGTGCCGTACTTCTGCCAGATCGTGTTAAAGGTTAATTTTTCTTTTTTTAATGTTTTAGACTGTGACATTTTAATTAGTCCTTTCTTTAAGGTCGGCAGTTGAAGCCATAATTATTTTTTCTTCTGTTGCGTCTTTATGCGGGAAGGTTTTTACGATCTTACCCTCACGGAAAACCGCTATGGTATCACACACCGACAAAAGTTCCGGAAGCTCTGATGATACAACAAGTACGCCCTTACCCTCATCGGCGAGCTTACGCATCAAAGTGTAAATCTCGCTTTTAGAACCAATGTCGATTCCCTTTGTAGGTTCATCAAAAATAATTATTTGAGAATCTGCGGCAAGCCATTTTCCGAGTATGACTTTTTGCTGGTTGCCGCCGGAAAGCTCTGTTATATTTTGATCAACTGAAGCGCATTTTATATTCAGGTTTTTCTTTTGCTCCTCTGCACATTCCTTTTCAAATTTATCATTTGTAAGACCTATGGTGCCTTTTCCCTTTGAAGTCTTGATAAACGGAAGAATCGAAATATTCTGCTTAATATCAAAGTTATAAAAGAAGCCTGTCTCACGACGATTTTCGGTTACCATTGCAAGACCGTTCTTTATGGCGCTGTAAGGACTATTGATTTTAACCTGTTTGCCGTGAATGAATATATCTCCTGCCGAGCGAGGCTCAGACCCGAATATTGCATTCATCATTTCACTTCTGCCGGAACCGACAAGTCCCGAGAATCCGAGGATTTCCCCCTTATGAAGTTTAAACGAGACATTCTTAACCTTTTGATCCTTACGAGACAAATTACGAACCTCAAAAATGACTTCTTTATTCTCGTAGGTATCGGGAGCATCCTCATGCTGATAAGTATTCTGAATTGTTCTTCCTACCATCATGGTAACGAGATCGTCTGCCGTAACACCTTTTACGTCTCTCGTGCCAACGTAAGCTCCGTCTTTCAGCACCGACACCCTATCGCCTATTTCAATAATTTCACCGAGCTTGTGAGAAATAAAGACTATTCCCTTGCCCTCTTCCTTAAGCTGACGAACTATCTTAAACAGATGATTTACTTCCTCACTTGTCAAAGAAGCAGTAGGCTCATCCATTATGATTACTTTACTGTCGGCGGCAAGTGCCTTGGCTATTTCAACCTGCTGTTTTTCGGAAATACTTATATCCTCAACAAGAGTTTTGGGGTCTCGTTTTAATCCTACCTTCGAGAGCAGCTCTTTTGCACGCTCATTCATATACTTATAATCTACGACCTTAACAGGGCCGTATTTTTTCATCGGCAACTTACCGACAAAAAGGTTTTCCTGAATTGAAAGTTCGTTTATGACGCTCAGTTCTTGGTAAATTACGCTGATGCCATTTTCGGCGGAATCCTTGGGAGTTAGCCTTTTATAGCTTTTTCCTCCGACAATTATTTCTCCCTCAGTGGGCTGATAAACGCCGCTGAGAATTTTCATAAGTGTCGACTTTCCGGCGCCGTTTTCACCGAGCAGCACATGTACTTCGCCGGGCTGTATGTCAAATGTTATATCTTTAAGTGCCGTTACGCCCGGAAACTTTTTAACGACGCCCTTCATCTCAACTAATGCGCTCATTTTTTCCTCCTTGAAATCTATTATTTTCACATATTAGTTGTGTCCGTATGTGATGAGTATATACATTTTATTGGGTAAAGGTTTACTCAATTTCCAAAAATATGCGGGAAATAATATTTCCCGTTTGCATATGTTAGCTGATTTTCTATGCGGTTGTTCTTTTAACAAGCTTTACGGGAATAACATAAATATCATTTTTGTTTTTTGTCTCATTATTCTCGATTAGATTTAAAAGAGTTTCAACTGATTTTTTACCGAACATATCGGTATCCTGCTGTATTGTGGTTATCGGCGGATCGCATATCTCTGACAGAGTAATGTCATCAAATCCGACGATCTTGCATTTTTCAGGCACAGATATTCCGGAATCCTTAAGAGCCTGCAAAGCACCGAGTGCCATCACATCGTTATTACAAAAAATTCCGTCAAACTTTTTGCCGTCGGCTATGACTTTTTTTATTGCGTCATAAGATGAAGCGTAACTGACATCCGTTTTTATAACATTTCCCTCGTGAAGCGGCAAAGAATACTTTTTGTGAGCGTCAACATAACCTTTATATCTGTTTCGTGTGGTAGAATAATAGTTTTTGTCGCTCAGCATCAATATATCCTTACAGCCATCCTTTATAAGAGCCTCCGTAGCTAAAAAACCGCCCATCTCATTATCTGAAATTATAAGGGTACCCGCATGCTCAGGACGACGGTCTATGTGAACTACCGGTATTTTGTAATCTTTATATATCTGCTTAACATCGCTCTTTGTACTGATATAGATTATACCGTCAACGTCTTTGGCGGCAAGCGAAGAAATATGCTTGTCCTCTGTGCTGCTGTCCTCGTTAGAGTCGCACACAAAAACGGTATAGCCTTTTTGTAACAGAGACGTCTCGATGGAACGGATAATCTTAGCAAAGAATTCGTTTGTTATATCGGGGACAATAACACCGATGCTCTGTGTTTTATTGGTTCTGAGCCCTTTGGCATTAAGATTTACCTTGTAGCCGTACTTATTAACAATATTCATAACTTTTCTTTCGGTCTCTGAGGAAAATCTGCCGTTATGATTTAAAACGCGCGAAACGGTGGCAATGGACACGCCTGACATTTCGGCAATCTCAACCATTGAAATTTTCCCTTTCAATTTAAATACCTCCGAAAAATTATGTAATCGTTTGCTCAGTTTGTAATAAATAACGGGTAATCGTTTACCCTACGCCCATAGTTTACTTCCGGTTACAGCAAAAGTCAACTCTTTTTTTGCAGAAAAAATATCTTTGTCAGAAGTGCTTAATTCTTCATATTGCACATTGGTTAAAAAGTAAACATCTAATTGCAAACGTCAAATTTGCGGCTCTCCGTTTGTGCATTTTCACACAAAAAAACGCGTTGCTCATTTTAGAGCAACGCGTTTTTAAAAGCAATTATTTACTTGTTTTTACCAAACACCTTTTGGAACCAATTTTGTTTGCTGCTTTCTGCCTGAGCATTAACCTCCGCAGCCTTTTCAATACTCGGTGTTTTCATAACGAACATTACGCTTGACTCTATACCGTCGGCAACCGAAGAGTAAATCTTATATTCGTTACCGTATTCAATCATTTTGGTGGCTTTCTGTAAAAGCTCATCGGAATTATCGGTAAGCACACCATATTTTTCAAGCTTTGATGCAAAATCAGCCGCGCTGACGGAATTCATCAGATTTGTTATCTTTGTCATATTGTCTTCATTTAACAGAGTGCTGAGACTGTTAAGAAGCTCCTGGTTGCTATCAAGTTCGCTCTGGATATCCGAAATCTTACTCATGGTATCAGGCAAATTATCTATTGCGGCCTGTACCTCCGGATCCTGCATATCGTTTGATAGACTCTGAAGAAGCGGAAGTGCGTCTTTAAACTCACCTGAAGCCGACGGAAGAAGGCTTAAGAACTGCTGTACATTGGGGTCAGAAAGCAGTTTTATCATCTTCTGGAGGTCGGAATTACTTGATGAATCAAGAAGAGTTTTAAGCGTTTCTATATTTTGCGGAGTAAGGTTCTTGGAAAGAACATCAATAAGAGGCTTATTACTCTCATAAAGCGATGTTGCATCATTTATCATCTGTGCAAGCTCGCCGAGCTTGTCGGGATTTGACATAAGAGTCGATAAGACGTTATTGGGATCTATTGACTTAATCGAGGATTCAATTTCCTTGAGCTGATTAAGGCTTGATTTTAAATCATCAACGCTTGAAGGAACAGCCATATTATTACTTACTGCCGAAAGAGGAAGGACCGCAAAATACATATTTGTAAGTTCAAAATCCGTTACATCGGCGGTAATTGTAAAGTTATCGTTAAAGGTAATATCGGCAGCGTCTTTGAGAGTTTTGGAATCTAAGCCAAGCGTCTCGTTAATTCCGGGGAAGCCGGCCACCACAGCCACTTCCTTTGAACCGTCTCCCTGAGAAATGCCGTTTTCCACTTTTACGTTTTGAAAGTTGGTTTCGGGAAGAATCATACCGCCGACGGCAAGCACGGGATTACAAACCTTGACATCCTTACCGTTGATTTTTTCGGTTTTAAAGATGTTGTTTGTCATCTGTATTTCTATCTTTACCTTACCGCTCTTGCCGGCAAGATCGGAGGCGGCTATTTCTTCATCATTAAGATAGTATTTAATTGAGATGCTTACAGGAAGCGTCTTATTACTTGTGCCGCGATAATAAAGGTCGGTAGTCGGCATATTCCAGAACAAGCCGCCGTCCTTAAAATAGGGTTCGGTATCACTCTTAACATTTGTTACATTGTCAAGGTCCGTAACATCTCTGAGGTAAACCTCGGGAGTGTCGGTGTGAATCCAATCGGTAACGGATATATTTTGAACCGCACCGGAGTTATCAAGTGTAGCGTAAACCGTTTCGGTTTTTTTATAATTATTGATTCTGTTTGTGTAAATAGTTTCCTCGGCCTTTTTATCAACCTCGGCTACCGTGTCGTCGTCCTTTTTGGACGAGCAACCGGTAAAGGTGACACAAAGCATTGAGAAAACAAGCAAAACACAGATTATACTTTTGATTTTATTTGTGTTTTTCATTTTGCTGCCTCCGATTTCTTAGCCTTGACGGCTTTTATTTTTGCCTTTGATTTCTTAAATTTTTCTTTCGGCATTGTCCGCCAATTAAACGAAGTTTTGTTTATGAGTTTTTCACAGATATAAAGTATGGGCGGCAAAGTACAGATTATTATAAACGCACTTATGATTGCACCGCGTGCAAGCATACCGCAAATGCTCTTGACTATCTCTATATCGCAAATCAGATAAACGCCGAAGGTCGCAACAAAGAATACCATTGCGCTTTGGAAAATCGAACGGTCGGATTCGTTGGCAGCCTTTCTGATGGCTTCATCCTTAGACAGACCCTTTCTCAGTTCTTCACGGAACCTCGAGGTTATGAGTATAGCATAGTCAACCGTTGCGCCGAGCTGTACGCAACCGATTATTGTAGGCGCGATAAACGGTATCGTCTCGCCGAATATAAACGAAAAACTCTCGTTTATAAATATTGCTATCTCTATCGACGCAACAAGTATTACAGGTATTGATATTGACTTGAAGATAATCGCTATAAGTATAAATATTGCCGCGACGGAAATTATATTGGTTATTATAAAGTCTCGGTTCGTTACATCAACAAGATCCTTAGTCATAGCACCCTCGCCTGTAAGATAACCGTTCGGGTCATATTTCAATACAATACTCTTCAGCGTATCTATCTGTGCATTTTCTTCATCGGTTGCCGTAGCGTAGCTTGTATTTACCATCATAAGCTGATAACCGTCTTTAATGCAGATATTACGAATATCATCGGGAATCATATCGGCGGGTATTGCAGAACCTAAAAACTCGTTCATTGCAACTACGTTTGTTATACCGTCAACATCTTCAATTTCCTGCTCCATAGCTTCAAGCTTCTGGCTCGGTATATCATCGCTTACTATAATGAAATGTGTAGTTGCCATATTGAATTTATCTTTCATTTCGTGAAGTGAAACGATAGACGCGAGGTCGGAGGGAAGAGCCTTATCCATATTGTAGTATACATTAACGCTCTTCGAAGCTCCGTATGCGGGAATTATAAGGAGAAGGAAGATTATTGCAATTACACGGCGATGCTTAAGGGTGAATTCATTAAGCTTGCCGAAATGAGGAACCAAGCTCTTATGCCTTGTCTTTTCGATTTTATCGTCAAGCAAAAGTATAAGTGCCGGAAGGAATGTAACAACCGTGATAACACCGAGCAATACGCCCTTTGCCATTACAAGACCTATGTCAAGGCCGAGTTTGAAGCTCATAAAGCAAAGTGCGAGGAAGCCGAATACCGTAGTCAATGAGCTGCCTGCCAGCGATACAAACGTACTGCTTATTGCCGAAGCCATTGCCATGGTTCTGTCGTCATTATGCTTGCGTTCCTCTTCGTAACGGTCCATAAGGAATACCGAGTAGTCCATGGTAACGCCGAGCTGCAGTATAGCCGCTATACACTGTGTAATATATGATATTTGCCCGAAGAAAATGTTTGTACCCATATTATATACAACCGCGGTACACAGTGCCATAAGAAGCACAAACGGCAAGACATACGATTTCAGGGTAAACATCAAAACGATAAGAGCGAGCACTATTGCAATAACTACATAAAGCGGAGCCTGCGCGTCGGCAAGTGCCTTAGTATCATACATTATTGTGGAAACACCGCTCATAAACATATTTTTGTTCATACATTTACGTATGGACTTTATAGCATCCATTGTTGACTCGGAAGCGCCGCCCTGCGTAAATTGAACCATCATAAGTGTGGCATTACCGTCTTTACTGTAAAAGACGTTCTTTAAGTCATCGGGAAGCATATCCTCGGGAATCGATATATCAGCGATATCATCGACCCACATAACATTGCTTACTCCGTCGATTTCGGAAATTTCTTCCTTCAGCTTGACAGCGGTTTTTTGATCCTCGTTTTCAATAACAACAATGGCACTTGCAGCGTTATTGAATGTTTTATCAAGGATATGCTCGCCCTGTACCGAATTAAGGTCTTCCGGCAGATAAGACAAAATATCATAGTTTACGAATGTGTTAAGATAACATATTATCGACGGTATCAATAATATAAGGCAAACTATAAGGACTGTTTTGGGGTGTTTCGCAATTCCCCTTGCCATTTTGTCTATCATCGTATCTCCCCTTTGCTATAATAATTTACTAAGCTAACATTTTTTTGACGGCCAGATGAATTTCCGGTCGTATTTCTTCTATGGTGAACGGAGATCTCGAAAGGATGGCATTTGAAGCGGTTGTGAATATCATTGTAGAAACGAGTAACAACAGCTTTTTGGCATTCTCGGGAGGATTTCCGAGTTTAACTATTATATCTGTAAGATAATCAAAATCGAGTTTGATGTTATCGTCGCCGTTATCGATTATCAGCGAATACAATATTGAGCTTTTTTCGCTTATCACGGAAAGCATTTCTTTATTTTCGATCATATAATCTATAATTGCGTCAACAAAAAATGTGAGCTGATCGATAGCCTCCATTTTGTTATCGGTATTTATATTTTTCATCTGCTCTATAACAGACTTTATAATTGCTGCGCTCTTATAAAGAATTATCTGATCCATAAGGTCATATTTATCATGAAAATAGAGATAAAACGTACCCTTTGCCACGCCTGCACATTTAACAACCTCATCTATCGGTGTGGTGTTTATACCGTTTTTTGCAAATAGGTTATATGCGGCTTCTAAAATTTTATTACGTTTTTTAAGTTTGTTTTCTTCCACACTCGGCATTTTACACTATCTCTTTCGGTTGAATTTCTGAGGCTTAACAGAATTTTATTATCCGCCGCAAATTAAAGTTCTGCAATTTCCAAAATGACCGTTAGTCACTTTTTACATTTCAAAATGCTACTCCAAAAATGACCAACAGTCAATAATTTGCTTTTATTGTTAACAAACTGTTCACAAATGTTGAATTTGTGTACATAAACGTCAATTATTAAATTTATAGTTTGTGCATTTTGCCAGACAGCTTGATTTGTAATAATTTACAACATAAAAAAACAGAGCACGGAAAAACCGTACTCTGTTCGATGCAAAATGCAGATTATTCGCCCTTCATATCAAGGAGCTTAACCTTGCCCTCATAGGATTCCTGAGAAACCTTGATAGAATCGGTTATAGCAGCCTCAATGTCGTCATCCTTAACGCCGAGGTCACGGGTGTACTTATCCGTTATGAAGAGATCATAGTCCATAATGTAGGGAAGCTGAAGCGGATCCATACCGGAATCAATGCCTCTCTTCTTATAATCTTTAACAATACCGTACATACCGAGCTTCATCATAAACGGAGGTATGCCGACAATCTTTCTGTTATGCATTCCGCGAGCCTCATATACAATACCGAGGAATTTATCCCACTTCATATTGTACATACTGATCGGAATAGCCTCAAAGCCTTTGGCATCCTCTTTGGTTGCGGCACCGGCAATAGCCTGACCAACCTGACGGCAAGTAAGCATTGCTGTACCACCCTTCGGATAAAGGGTGAAGGGAAGCTTGTCCATACCGGCAATCTGCTCAATAAGAACAGTCCAAACAGGTCTTCTGCCCGGCTGAGTACCGAATATGTAAGGAAGCTCAAGAACTGCTACGCTGAAGTTGTCATCGCAAGCCTTTTTACAAACATCTTCCTGAATAAGACGAGATTTGAAATAGGGGTTTCTCTCTTCAAGATTCATATCAGGCTTGATTTTAGCAAGATATGAGAAGTAAGAACCAAGAACAACAGCTCTCTTAACGCCTGCTTTTTTGCAGAGCGGGAAGATTCTCTCAAGCGGAGCAATGTTGTATTTGTAGTAATAATCCATTACGGGTGCCGGGAATTCTTTTCTCTCGTCAACGCCTGCTGCGAAGATAAAGCAATCACAGCCTTCGAGCATCTGTTCAATTTCCTCATCCGTCTTCTTGTTGATATCGCCGAAAACGAGTTCCATTTCCTTCGGAATGGGAGCTCCCTCCGGAAGAGGCGGAAGAGCAACGCTCTTTACCTGGTGACCTCTCTTAATGAGAGTCGTGGCAGCTTCACAGCCGAGAAGGCCTGTACCGCCGATCATAAAGATTTTCATAGCAATTCTCCTGTCTAACTATATATTTTTGCTAAATTAAAAACTAAATCAGTCCTTGAATACGGGGTCAAAGAGCGGAAGCTTTGAAATCTTCATAACGCTGCTGAAAATATGGCCGCCGAGTACCGGCATAAGTCTGCCGAAATAATTCATAAATGCAGCGTCAAAGCCATGAACGCCGAGCGGACGTCTTGTTCTGATGTCATGCATTATCATCTTTACCATTCTGTCGCAGGAGGTGCTGACAGCATTGAGCATCTTCTGGCCCTTTGCGTCGGAGGCATCCTGACTTCTGAATATATCTGTCTTTGTAAAGCCGGGGCAAACTATGCCGACATAGCATTTACCGCGAAGCTCTTCTCTGAGTGATTCGGAAAGTGACTTAAGAGCAGCCTTACTTGCGGAATATACCGAAGTACCTGCAAGAGACATAAGAGAAGCCGAGCTATCGATGTTGATGATTCCGGGAGTCTTTGACTTGAGAATCATCGGAAGAAGCGTATGTATCGAATAAACCGCCGAATAGAAATTGATATTCATAGCCTTTTCAATATCAGCCATTGAATAATGTTCAAATCTGTCGAACTTCGGCAAAATTCCCGCATTATTGACAAGTATGTCGGGATGAATGTCATTATCCTCAAGGTACTTTGCAAAATCTATCCAATTTTGCTCAACCGATACGTCGAAAAGCTTATAGCTGAATTTTTCGGCATTGGGGCCGAGCTCCTCAACTACCTTTTTCATTTTTTCCTCGCTGCGAGCGATACCGATAACGGTGCAACCATGATCAACGATAAGGGATTCGGCAATTCCCTTGCCCATACCGCCTGACGCGCCGGTTACGATAACGGTCGTATTATTCATCCAATTCTGATCCATAACTCTCTCCTTTGGAATATTGAATTTTTATTCACTCGTATTATTGTAACTCAAAGGTAAATATATTTCAATAGTTAGTTGTCTCAAATTTAACAAAAATATGCACAAATTTTAAAGCGTCGACGTATTTTTGTTAAACTCAGTCCAAATCTACATCCTTTTTATTATCGGCAAGTCCGTGATTATATATTTTTCGATTGTCAAGTGCCCAAAGCCGGCCGGAGAAATCATCCTCTTTAAGCGGTGAAATTGCCTCATGTATCTGATATACTCTCGCATCCATAAGGTCAAGCTCAGAGAGAAGCTCTGCCTCAAGAAAGAGAGGTCTTACCGCTGCCCCGAATTCCGGCTCGCCGTGATGAGACAAAATCATATGCTCAAGCAGCATTTCACGTTTTTTATCAGTTCCGAGCTTGTCGGCTGCCTCTCGTACCATCATAGCACCCATAACAAGGTGTCCTATAAGATTGCCCTCTACGGAATATCCGTTCGCAAGCCCTGTTTCCCCCACGTTAAACTCAAGGGTCTTGGCTATATCGTGGAGAATGGCACCCGACAGCAAAAGATCTTTATCCACAAACGGATAAACCTCGCATACGCCCTCGCAAAGCTTCACAATAGACAGAGTATGCATTAAAAGTCCGCCGCGTATGGCATGGTGTAACTTATATGCCGCCGGCCATTTCAAAAGCTTTTCTTTGTTTTCCGTAAAGATTGTACCGACAAGCTTTTTCAAATCCTCATCTGAAAAAGCGTTTATTGTCTCCGTGATCTTATTATACATATATTCGCCGGTGTACCCCGCGTGCCTGACATAATCGGTAATATCCACATTATCCTCGGGTGTTACTTTACGCATTTTTTCAACGCGCAGCTGATCGGCACCGTTATACTGTGATATTGTACCGCGAACCTTGACAAACATATCGGTTTCAAATTTTCCGTGTGTATTTTCATTGTAGTCCCAAAGCTTTGCGGAAATTTCGCCGTCATTGTCGGAAAGAATCATATCAAGATATGCTCCGCCTCGTGAGCTTGTCTTTTTTTCACATTTTGTCAGTATTCCGAACCCGTCAACAAGACCGTTATTGTTAAGCTTAGTAAAATTCATTTATTTTCTCCGTTCTTCTCTTCCGTCTTTGCTTCGATAACATAATCGTCCTTTGTATCTTTAACAAACTTATTAAAGCTGTATGTGCCCCACATATCCATAACACCGTTGAAAACAAAGCAGATACCGATAAAGCGGAACGCAAACATAGCAGTTTCAAAAGGTCTTATTGCCATAATGAGTCCGAGCACAATCGCTACAACGGCGAAAAGCAGCGACAGCCACCACATCGGAAAATGATTGCGAGCAAGCATTACGGCACGTTGGATATTGATAAGTCCGTCAATTATGGCAACTATACCGAAAATGAACGGAATTACAGAGTAAACAACGTCTTGCTTAAACATAAGGAAAATGCCTATTGCGGCAATTATAATGCCGCTGACAAGAGTTATAGAAAACAGCGACGAAACAGAACGGCATGAAAAGAATTTAATTACGAGATAAATACCCGCAAGAACAAAAAGGCCTCCGAAAAGATAACATGCCACTTTAGCTATCTGCTCTGGAAAAATCATAAGAAGCATTCCCGTGACAAGATAAATTGCCGCCGAAGCAAAAAAGCTTGCCTTAAGGTTTTTAAAGAATTTTTCAAGTTGAGTCATATTAAGCATCTCCTTTTAATATTTTAATGCCTTAGCATATTCGCGCGGAGTCACACCGTACTCTCGTTTAAAGCAATATATGAAATAACTCTCGGAGCAAAATGACAAATAACAGCTTATCTCGCTGTAATCATATTTGCCCTTGAGCAATGATTTTGAAAGCTCCAATTTTTGTCTCAAAATAAAACGGCTGATATTCTGACCCGTCGTTTTTTTAAACAACGCGGAAAGATAATCCGGTGACAAAGAGCACACCTTTGAAAGCCCGCCGAGCGTAAGCTTTTTTTCAAGATTTTCCTTGATATAGCTTATACACTTTCTAACAGGCGGCGGATAATCCTTGCCTATTGATGAATAGCGTACAAGATTTGTAAGCTCTATTGCCTTTTCCTGCAAAAACGGCGGTATACTCTCTGACGAAGTCATGGAATCGACGCGGCGTATCATTTTGTCACTCATCTCATATGCCTCGGATTCACAGAGCCCGCCTTCAATGGCATACCGTATAGCGAGGGTTATACAGCTTACCGCCCAATACTGCATTTGACGCAAGTTGTTTTCGGAAAGTTTGCCTATTACGAGCCCATTGCTAAAAAATTCGTCCATGGTATAGCTGAGACGCTCTGTGTCACCCTGTTCGATACAGGCATAGAACAGTTTTTCCGCCTCATATGCAGTATGAGCTTTGCTTTCAAGTTCATTGTATATAGGATTTGCGCTTTTTTCTGGCAAAATCTCAATTTTTTCAAGACGAAATTTTTTCATATTGCTCTCCTTCCGCGATAAATAATTGTAACACTAAGACCTGCAATTTTCAACGGCGTCTTTATATAAAAATAAGAATTTTAAAAAGCAGAAAAAATGAAAGCGTATCCAAAAGGACACGCTTTCATTTTTTATAAAATCAGTTATCTTTACCGGTTTCATCGGACGAATTTTTCTTTTCATCCGAATCAACTTCCTTTTCCGCCTCTGAGGCTACATCCTTCGTAAGATATTTCTTTTCGTCGTTGAAATTATCTTCAAGGTCCTTTACCGCCTCGTCCGCGTTTTTATCATCAACGGCTGACGGCTTGTCTTTTTCGACAGTTTCGGTTTTATTTTCAACTTTTTCACTCTTTGGCTCATAAGGGGGAAGAGTTCCGCCCTCCATAAGAATTTTAAACTGCTCGGCGTCTATCTTCTCTCTCTCGACAAGAGCCTTTGCAACGGCGTGAAGCTTATCAATGTGCTCGTTTAAGATTGACTCTGTACGGTCGTAAGCCTTGAGAATTATCTTCTCAACTTCCTCGTCTATCTCGCAGGCAACCGCCTCGGAATAATTACGCATATGATTGTAGTCTTTCCCGAGGAAAACCTCATCGTTTCCTGTACCGAAGGTTATCGGCCCGAGCTTTTCGCTCATACCGTACTTTGTTATCATCTTACGAGCCGTATCGGAGGCTCTTTCGATGTCGTTGGACGCACCTGTTGAAATATCGTTGAAAATTATCTTTTCGGCAACACGTCCGCCGAGGAGCCCGACAATATCGTCAAGCATACGGGACTTCATAAGATGCATCTCGTCTTTTTCAGGCTGATACATGGTAAAGCCGCCTGCCATACCGCGCGGAACAATCGAAATATGCGTTACAGGATCCTTATGCTCAAGATAATACGAGGTAACGGCATGACCTGCCTCGTGATATGCGGTAATTTTCTTGTCGCGCTCTGTCATACGGTGCGACTTCTTTTCTGTTCCGACAAGGACTTTCATTGCGGCCTCTTCAATGTCGGGCATTGTAATAGCTTTCTTTTTGCGCCTTGCCGCTAAAAGAGCGGCCTCATTAAGCAAATTTTCAAGATCGGCACCCGTAAAACCGACAGTCTGCGATGCTATTGACCTCAAATCAACGTCGGGTCCTAAGGGCTTACGCTTCGCGTGAACCTTCAAAATAGCCTCTCTGCCGTCAATATCCGGATACGAAACAGTTACCTGACGGTCAAAACGACCGGGTCTTAACAGCGCAGGGTCAAGTATATCGGGACGGTTTGTTGCCGCTATAACTATTACTCCCTGATTTTCACCGAAGCCGTCCATTTCAACAAGCAGCTGGTTAAGGGTTTGCTCACGTTCATCGTGACCGCCGCCCATACCGGCACCTCTGTGACGTCCTACGGCATCAATTTCATCTATAAATATTATAGACGGAGAGTTCTTTTTAGCCTGATCGAAGAGGTCACGGACTCTTGACGCACCTACACCGACATACATTTCAACGAAGTCCGAACCCGATATTGAGAAAAACGGAACACCCGCTTCACCGGCGACCGCTTTTGCAAGAAGAGTTTTACCTGTGCCGGGAGGTCCTACAAGGAGCACACCCTTCGGTATTCTTGCGCCGAGCGCGTTAAATGCCGACGGATTTTTAAGAAATTCAACTATCTCTTCGAGTTCCTCTTTTTCTTCATCGGCTCCCGCTACATCATCAAAGGTTTTCTTCTGTTTGCCGTCATTGGCATCTTTAACCCTTGCTTTTCCGAAAGAGAGTGTGCGGTTATTCTCGTTTTGGAATGACTGATTCATTTTGCGGAACATCAGCAGCATAATGACGGTTAACACTATCATTATGACAACCGTAGGCAACAGGCTTACAAGCCACGAGCCCGAATTACCCGATTTGTAATCCATTTTAATCTGATTATCGGGATTTTGCTTATTATATTCAACAACGCTGTCGTGAATATCGTCAACAAACATCGAAACATTCGGCACGGTATATTTATAAGTAGTGTCGTCGTCCCCGAATAACTTGTACTCCAAGCTTCCGCTTGCAAGATTCAAGGTGTACTCTGACACCTCGTTATCTTCAAACAAATCAACTATTTCGTAATATTGTTTTTTATCTCTCTGCGTATCGCCCATTGTTGCGTAAATCGAAATACACAAAACAAATATAAGCGGAATTACGATATACGGAGCTATTGCTTTCCAGTCAATTTTTTTCAATTCACTAATCACTCCTCAGAGTTGTAATTTTGCACTATCGGTTGTTACTTTTCGTAAACCTTAGGCTTTAATATGCCTACATACGGAAGATTTCTGTACTTTTCGTCATAGTCAAGGCCGTAGCCTACAACAAAAGCATCCGGTATCACAGCGCCGCTGTAATCAGCCTTGAGGTCTACAAGACGTCGCTCCGGTTTATCAAGCAAGGTACAAATCTTAAAGCTTGCCGGATTGCGGCGAAGAAGAATATCTTTAAGGTAACTCAACGTTTTGCCGCTGTCGAGAATATCCTCTACTATAAGCAAATCTGCGCCCTCAACAACATTTGTGTCGAGGTCCTTGATTATTTTGACTACGCCGCTTGTTGAAGTACCCGAGCCATAGCTCGATACCGACATAAAGTCTATACAGCACGGAATATCTATGGCGCGCATAAGGTCGCCCATAAATACCACCGAGCCCTTCAACACGCTGACCAAGAGTAATTTCCTGCCGCTGTCGCGGTAATCGTCGCTTATCTGCTTACCGAGCGACGTAACTATTTCCTTTAATTTTTCTTCGGACAAGAGAACGCTCTCAATGTCATTCTTATAGTCTACCTTCATTAATTCTCCCCCGTTAAACCTGTTATAATTATAAATTTTCTTGTACCTTTATCGACGCGAAATTCAGATGATGTACCGAATCCCTCAACCCAAACGGTTTTTTCTCCGCTGCTGACAACCGGTATACAAACTCTCTTCGGCTGCGGAATTTTCGCTTCGTTAAACAGCTTTTTTAGCGTCTTTGTATTCTTTCTGCGCGCAGAAGAGAATTTATCCCCTTCTTTTCTGCTCCGCACCGAAAGAACATTGCCTATTTTATCACAATCCACGGCATTATCCAATAGTACTTTGTTAAGATTTTGTAAATCTTTTTGAGTGAAAATCTGAATTTTAAGCTTACCGTACGGATATTCCACGATGCCGTCTTTTACATTGAACGTTACGGAAAATGGTAAATACTCCTCTGTTTTTTCGGAAAGGACGAGCGAACCGTCCTTGTGAGCGAGGATTATTTTACCCGGCAAGGTTATGCTTTTAGCCGTGCCTATCGCTTTTTCAGCATCATATATGTGGACTGCGGATATATCCTTTTTAATATTTTCGCTTAAAAACTTCATTAAGATCCTGCGGCGCAATGCCTTGGGATAACCCGAAAGCTTCTCTTCGTCCAAGCCGAGCGAAGTTTTACATTCGGAGTATTTAAGCTCTGCGATTTCTTCTATCAGCTTTTCGTCATCCGTCGCATTTTCAGTAAGTCGGGAAAATGCCGAAAGAACGGACGGATTCATTTTTTGCAGAGTCGGAAAAACTACGTTTCTGATAACATTTCTCTTATATTCGTTTTGAAGATTTGTGCTGTCGGTAACAAAATCAAGAGAATTTTCTTTACAGTACAATTCAATATCGTCGCGCGAAGTCATAATGAGCGGTCTTATTATATTGCCGCGTATCGGCGGTATACCGCAAAGTCCCTTGCAGCCCGTGCCGCGTACAATGTTCAAAAGTACGGTTTCGGCACTGTCATTAAGGTTATGTGCCGTTGCGATTTTTGCGTTTTCGCCTGCTGTATTTTTAAAGCACTCATACCTTTTTCGCCTGCCGCACTCCTCTTCGCTCTCTCCCGTCTTTTTACACTCAAGCGGTATGTCAAAGCGGAATACGGTCAATTTTATTCCTAGGCTTTTGCAAAAATCGAAACAAAATTTTTCATCTCGCAAAGCCTCTTCGCCGCGTATACCGTGGTTTACGTGAACAGCTTCGACTTCAAGCGAAAGCGAATCCCTGAGTGAAACAAGAGCATGTGTAAGACACACTGAATCCGCTCCGCCGGAAAGCCCCACGACAATTTTATCGCCGTAAGACAGCATAGCATATTTTTGGGCTGCAAACAGTACATCACGGTTCATTTCTGTTATACTCCGCGGTCGTAAACAAGGTATACTGACCGTTCCAGTTAAGGTCTACGTCGGTAGTGCCGCCGTGACGGTTTTTGGCTATTATGACCTGCGCCTTATTCTCGTCTGCAACAACGCTTTCACCCTTGTCCTCATCAAAATACGATTCACGGTACAAGAGTAAAATTATATCGGCATCCTGCTCTATTGAACCCGATTCACGAAGCTCCGACATAGTGGGCTTGTGATCCTTGCCCTTGCCCGACGCCGACTGACGATTAAGCTGAGAGCAGGTAACCACCGGTATTTTAAGGTCTTTTGCCATAAGCTTTAAGCTTCTTGTAATTTCAGCTACCTCTTGCGCACGGTTATCGGTACGCTTCGTTCCGGTCATAAGCTGAAGGTAGTCAATAACTACAAGGTCAACATCTTTAAGGCGGCGCACTCTTGCTTTCATTTCGGGAACGGTTATATTTGACGTATCGTCAAAATATAGCTCCGCCTTTGAAAGCGCGTCAGAACACGTGGCAATTCTGACCCACTCTTCGGGAGAAATGTCGCCCGTTCTCATTTTTGAGCTTTCAATTCTCGCTTCGGTGGCAAGGATACGCTGAGCAAGCTGCTCTTTTGACATCTCAAGTGAAAAGAAAAGAACCTTTTTACGCGAAGTAACCGCGGCATTGCGTGCAATATTCAGCGCGAAGCTTGTTTTACCCATCGCAGGACGAGCTCCGATAAGAATAAGGTCGGATTTATTAAGTCCGGTCATATATTTATCAAGCACGGAAAATCCCGTAGGAATACCCTTTCGGTCCTTGCCCTCGGGAGTTGAAAGCAATGTCACGTTGGGAATAACGTCATTTATCACTATATCGCCGAGCTTAGTCGGTCCGTCGGTTGTTTTGCCCTGACGAATGTTATATATGCGCTGCTCCGCCGAATCAAGTATGGTTTCGGCATTTTCCGATTCCTCCGAACACTGGTGAAGTACATCGTGCGAAACATTCATAAGCTCACGAAGAGTGAACTTTTCCTTAACGATTTTGGCATAATTCATAACATTTGCCGTTGACGGTACTGCCTGAGCAAGCTGTGCCAGGTAATTTTTGCCGTCGGCATCGTTATAAACTTCGTTCTTTTTGAGCTCCTCAAGAACTATTAACGGGTCTATCTTTGACCCGAGAGCGTCAAGCGTTACAATAACCGAATAGATATCGCGGTGCTGCGGAATATAAAAATGCTCAGCCTTTAGTACCGTCATTACATCCGAAAGACATTGCGGGTCTATAAGCACGGAGCCCAAAACAGCCTGTTCCGATTCAAGCGAATACGGCTCTGTTAAATTGTCAAAAGTCAGGTTGTCCATTTATTTCACATCCGGTTATGTTTTATTCTCCGACTTCAACGTAAAGCTTTGCGGTAATTCCGTTGTAAAGCTTCACCTCTGCCGTATATGTGCCGAAATTTTTGATGTCAGCCATAGACATCTTGCGCTTGTCAACGGTAACGCCGAGCTGTTTGCCGACTGCATCTGCAGCTTCTTTAACCGTAACCGAGCCAAAAAGCTTGCCGTTTTCACCGGCCTTAGCCTTAAGTTTTACAGTCTTGCCATCGAGCTTTGCCTTTGCTTTATTTGCATTATCTATTTCGACCTCTATCTTATGCTGCTTGGAGGATTCGCTGTTGCGAAACTCCGTGAGAGTCTGAGCATTTGCCTCAACTGCAAGTCCCTTAGGAAAAAGAAAATTACGGGCATAACCATCGGACGCCTTGACTTTTTCGCCGGCTTTGCCGAGTCCCTTTACATCTTTTTTAAGAATGACCTCCATATTTATCAATCCTTTCTTTTATACGGCACCCGTTTTTCGGAACCGAAATCATAAATTACTGTAATAATTATCAATGGCGGTTTTAAGCATATCTTTAATTTGACTCTCGGTAATATCCTTAAGTTGAACCGCCGCCATGGTCTGATGTCCTCCGCCACCGAGCGCCTCCATTATAAGCTGGACGTTTACCTTGCCCATGGAACGCGCCGATATATTTATGATATCATCAGTCTTAAATATAACAAATGATGCATCGACACCGCTTACAGAAAGAAGCTCGTCCGCAGCTTGTGCGCAAACCACACGTATATCGTCAGATTCAATATCGGTAACCGAAATCGCACAAGCACGATACATTTCTGCATTCATAACAACCATACCGCGAAGCTTTCTTGACTCCATGGAATTTGCAAAAAATGATTTTACCGTTACGGTGTCCGCTCCACGGGAGCGAAGATATGCTGCCGCCTCGAAAGTACGTACTCCGGCTCTTAAAACAAATTCCTTTGTATCAAGCATAATACCCGACATTAAGGCCGTTGCGCAAACTGAGTCTGCAACAGGATGCTTGCTAATATACTGCAAAAGCTCCGTTACCATTTCACACGTTGAAGAAGCATGCGGCTCGTGATAAAAAATAACAGCATTATTTATGTAATCGACTGTTTTCCTGTGGTGATCTATAACTATTACGTTTTGAGCTTTTTCGTATACATTTTTCGAGTCAACGAAATCCGCCTTGTGAGTGTCGACTACAATAAGTAAGGTCTTTTTGACTGTGAGACGCTCACCCGTTAAAGGAGAAACGAAGCAATCATCGTCACTTTTTCCTATATAGTCAATAAGAGGTTGGGCAAGCGTTGTTTTTCTGTTTACCACTATTTTTGCGTCTTTACCGAGTGCCAAAGCTGCCTTGTACATACCGTATGCGGCACCGACGCTGTCAAGATCGGAGAATTTGTGACCCATTATAACTACATTAGAGGCATTTCTTATAAGCTCCGACATAGCGGAAGCCACGACTCTTGTGCGCACCTTTGTACGCTTTTCAACGCCCTTTGAAACGCCTCCGAAGAACGTGTACTTATCGTTATCCTTTACGGCAACCTGATCGCCTCCGCGGCCGAGAGCCATATCGAGAGCCTGACGTGCGGCACCTTCGGCGTCGCTTAAATTATCTCCCCTGCCGACGCCCGCGGAAAGCGTTATTCCGACAGTAGCACCGTTATAAGTATAGCTTCTGACGTTTTCAAGCACATTGAATTTTTTTGAAATCATCTTTTCAAGCTCAGATTCGGGTACTATTGCTATAAATCGCCCTGTTCCGAGTTTGCGGAAAACGCCGCTGAATTCAGAAAACCAGTTTTCGGTAAGTCTTTCAACAGCACTTGTTATTTCGGCATATTCGCTCTCTTTATACACTCTGTAAAACTCGTCTATGCTGTCAACCGCAACAAGAGCTACGGCCGGCTTTGACATACGATATTCTCTGACTATACTCTTAAGGTCGGTATCATCCACAAAGTAAAAAACCGTACAGGACTCTCCGGAAGAGTCAAGCGTTTCACTTATAACGGTGTAATCCCGACCGTCATAAGTCGCTGAAAATGTTTTTTTTGCGGTAAGCTCCGACAAAGCCTTACCGCCTATAAAAACGGATATATTGTCTTCTCTCGGCTGACGGTTTCTTATAACGTCAGCTTTAAAAAGGTCGTTAAACCAAAGAATTTTCCCGTTTGTCTTGCATATTACGGCAGGAAGCGGAAAATATTTTAACATATCCTTATCCGACAGCGACGCATTGAGTGAAATCACCGCATTTTTTATTATACGAAATTCGTTGTGCATTTTAAGGATTGCGGAAACTGCAAGCACAACGGAAAGAGCCGCCTCGCCTATGGCAAGAGGCAAAAGCACTCCTTTTGCCGCCGTCACAGCCGAAGCCGTAAACAGCGCAACAACCGCAAAAAATGTAATCGGATAGGTTTTTACAAGATGACTTATTTTGAATTTCATTTTTACTCCCTTTGGTACTGCGGCGTAAAATCAAAGCTTTAACTATTAAAGCCCGATGAACCGCGGCACTCTGTAAAAAGCAAATAAAAAACAGTTATATTTCCATTATAACGGGAAGTATCATGGGACTGCGCTTGGTCTCGTGGTACATAAGGTGAGAGACTTCGTCGCGAAGGCGATTTTTAACGGTAGTCCAATCGCGAACTCTCTCAAACATACAATCGGCTATAACGCTGTCGCAAAGCCGTCTCGCCTTATCAATAAGCTGCTCTGACTCGCGTACATAAACAAAGCCGCGTGAAATAACTTCGGGTCCCGAAAGAACATCTCCCGTTTCTTTATCTATTGTGGCGACAATAATTATAAGACCGTCCTCGGCGAGTCGCTTTCTGTCTCGCAGTACAACCGAGCCTACATCTCCGACGCCTGAGCCGTCAACAAAGACCATACCTGCCGGTACATCGCCCGATATTCTTATTTTATCCTCCGTCAACTCAACCTCCTTACCGTTGTCGGCAATAAGGATGTTCTGAGGAGGTATTCCGACACTTTTCGCGAGTCCGGCATTTTTACGCAGATGCTTTTGCTCGCCGTGCACGGGGATAAAATACTTGGGTTTCGTAATGCTCATCATTATTTTGAGTTCTTCCTGACAGGCGTGACCCGAAACGTGAACATCATACATTTTTTCGTACACTACCTCTGCGCCCTGCTTTAAGAGCTCATCAACTACCTTGCCGACCATTTTTTCATTACCGGGAATAGGTGTTGCAGAGATTATTACATAATCATTGGGGCAGATAGCAACACGTCTGTGCTCGGAAAACGCCATTCTGTAAAGTGCCGACATCGGCTCGCCCTGGCTGCCCGTGGTTATAATAACAAGCTTATCCGCAGGATAGCGGTTAATACTGTCGATTCCTATAAGTATGCCATCGGGAATACGGATGTAACCCATCTCGGCTGCTATCGAAACAACGTTTTCAAGGCTTCTGCCGGAGAGAGCGACCTTTCTTCCGAGACTTTCGGCAACATCGATTATCTGTTGCACACGGTGAATGTTCGACGCAAAGGTTGCTACGATAAGACGCCTGCCGTTAGCTTTTCTGAACTGCGTTTCAAACGTCTCGCCGACCTTCCTCTCGCTCTCGGTAAAGCCGGGCTTTGCCGCGTTTGTGGAATCGGAAAGAAGTGCGAGCACGCCTTCCGTTCCGAGCTGAGATAAACGAGCTATATCAATAACTCCGCCGTCTATAGGAGTTGTATCAATTTTGAAGTCGCCCGTCTGTATAACGGTTCCGGCGGGTGATTTTATAGCAAGGGCTACGGCGTCGGGAATTGAGTGGTTTACGTGTATCAGCTCAACGTCGAAGCAGCCAAGCTTTATATGGTCGCCCGGATTTGCAACATTAAGGCTGCACTGCTTTAAAATACCGTGCTCTTTAAGCTTGCCCTCGATAAGACCTATTGTAAGGCGCGTTCCGTACACAGGAATGTTAACCTGCTTTAAAAGATACGCAAGCCCGCCTATATGGTCCTCGTGACCGTGGGTTATGACTATACCGCGTATTTTGCTTGCATTCTCGGTTACATAGGTAAAGTCCGGTATTACAAGGTCTACACCGAGCATTTCAGTATCCGGAAATTCAAGTCCGCAGTCAACAAGCATCATATCGTTGCCACACTCATAGAGTGTCATATTTTTGCCGACTTCATTGAGTCCCCCGAGAAACGCAATTTTAAGCGGCACATTATTCTTTTTGCCGCGGCGTTTACTCTGACCCTTTGAGTTGCCGGGTGCTTTGGTTGTCTTGCGTTCGTTTTTCACAGGCCTTGAAGTACCGTTTTTCTGGACGGATTTTTGCTGTGTTTTTGAATTTTGATTTTTTGTTTTTTGCGGATTTTGTTTTTTCTGACCGGCGGAATTTTTCTTGCCGGAAGTTGGTTTTTTTGCTGTTTTACGGTTCTCAAGACTGTTTTTTTCGGTAGAGAGAGCGTTTTGTTTCGAGTTTTTGGGTACAGTTACCTTTCCGCGGCTGACCTGCTTTTTAGGCTGATCCGACTGCGGAATAAGTCTCTCTGTTTTTTTCTTTACCATTAAATATCTCCTTAATAAAAAATAAATATATGTATCCTGCTTTTTAAAACGTACAAAAAGCAGGTAAAATCCTAATCAAGATACGGCACCACTCCACCGCATAATCATGGATTATAATATAATACTATTTTTTGCCTCGGATGTCAATTGAGAACAGAGCCTAAATCTCTCAGTTTATTTTCAATATCATCACACAGCTCACATGACACCTCATAGTTCAGTGCCTCTGTGACTATCTCGATTATTTTGCCGTTTTCAGACGGTTTCAGCAGCACTCTGCCGCCGCTGCGATACATTACCGCCCCGTTATGAGACGGATAAACGGTGTCATTTGGGAAAGCTCTGCAAATATCCTCGGGAACGGAGGAAAAGCTGACGGTTTTGTGTTTTACAAAGAATTTAGGTATCTGTGAAAGCAGTTTTGGGAAAGAATATCCGGTCTCGCGCATTATACCGAGTATTTTTACCGCCATAAACAACCCGTCACGCAAAAAAATCTGTTTTGATGACAGATATTTGAGTTCATCGCGAGCAGGCGTCTTCGCCTGCACGGGGTACCGCAAAACACGCTTTTCATATCCGTCTGCCATATCATTTATAGCTGCCGGAGCATCATACGGCACAGCAACATCATGACCACATTGAAACTCATACAGACAGCACAACGAAAGCAGCTTATCCATATTGATCCACCCGCATTCACGGCAAAATGCCGAAACCTCCGTGCCGCCTCTTGTTATCTTAAACGTGATGTCATCGCCTTTACCGCAGCCGAGTGTTAAAAGACAATCCTCCATAAGTAAAAGTATGTCCTTATTATCGCTCATTACATTGGCCGTAATACCCGAAAGCATATCTCCCGATTGTCTCAAAAGTTCTCGGCGATACATACTGCTCATACTTGACATATCGGAGACGGCTCGCATATTCTGTGCCGAGCAACGGCGAAATTCGCCGTTTTCTGCACGGCGCTCAAGTGCCTGCTCGAAATCGGGCGATAACGGCAATCCGCCGTTTCCGTAAAACGCCGAATGAATACCGTTCTTTTCCGAATAAATGTAAATTCCGCAGCCGAGAGAACAAAAAGAAGAGAAAAAAGCGACTTCTGACAAAAAGCATCTGCCGAAATCAAACACGTGCGAGCCCGAGGATATAAGTCCTGCCGTAACGGCCTTTACCGCCGCTGCGGAAGAAACGCTGTCATCGTACCCTATTCCTGTTCGCGTACCGAACTCACAGCTGCCCAAGGCTCTGCCGACTTTGCAAAACAGGCCTATATCAAAATCGCCGAAAAGCGAATCGGTACCGCGGCTGCCTAAAGCGGCAATATTTTCGGCGTAATAATAAGCCTGCGGCTGACTTTCGGGCGCGGAAATACTGCCGTGCGGTTTCGGTGTGACTTTTACATTTTCGCCAACCGCCATATTTCTGCCGACAGTCGTTTTCTCACACAGCACGCTGCCTAAAGACATTTTGCTGTTTTCCTCCGCAACCGAATTTACACCCATAACGGCTCCCGATATATCGGCTCCGCGTAAAGCTGCGGATTTATTGAGCATAATACTGCCACGAACAAATGCTTTTTCGCCTATAAAACAGCCGTCGCCCACTACGGTATACGGTCCTAAATCCGCTCCGTCCGAAATTTCGGTATTTTCACCTATAAACACAGGCGGCGTAATATTGTATTTGCCGCAAGGCAGTTCGCTGTTTGAATATATGCCGTCGCATATTTCCGACAGAGGAAATACTGTTTTTCCGTCAAGCATATCGCGAGTACATTTTAAATATGATAATACCGTATTTATACCGCGCCTGTAACCGGCGCACCGAAATGCAAAAAGACTTTTATTTTGTGAGAGCAATTCAGGCAGTATCTCATTTGAAAAAACCGTGATTGTGCGGTCGCGAAGCATTTTTAATATTCTGCCGGAAATTATATAAATGCCCGTGTCCGCCTTATCCGTAAGAAAGCCGCACCTGCCGACGCTCCCCGAAAAGCCCGTAATTCTGCCGGACGGTGACGTGAAAACAAGCTTCTCTCCGGTAACTCCGTCACAATGCGTGATTATTACGGTTACATCCGCCCCCATACTTCGGTGATATTTTTCGGCTTCGCTCAAATCAAAATCAAAAAGCACGTTGTCGGTTATCAGTAAAACGTTGTCATCCTCTTTTTCATCAGAATAGAAAAGTGAGTTTAAAGCGTCGTTTATACTTTTTCCGATAACCGGCTTAACCTTTGCTCCGCAAGTCGGATTATTTTTTAAATACTCGCTTACTTTTTCCGATTGTGCATCAAGCAAAAGCACAATTTCGTTCATTCCGTAAAAAGAAAGCATATCGGTCATATAGCCGAGCAGCGGTTTACCGAGTAAAGGCAAAAGAATTTTAGGCGTACCGAAAAAATCATCATTAAAAAATCCGTTTCTGACTTCAGATGCTATTACCGCTTTCACAAAACCACCGTAACCTTTCATACGTATTCCGCACTACGGGGAAAAGAGGGATATATGCATAAAAGTATTATTGCCCCGTCGCTATAAAATAATCTGTTGTTTTAATGCGAATTTAATGTTAAAATATCCGTGTGATTTTATAGCAAATCGGATGTGAACACATGAAAAAAGAGCTTGACAAAATTGAAATGTACACCGACGGTGCGTGCTCCGGAAATCCCGGTCCCGGAGGGTGGGGTACAATTTTGCGTTTCGGTTCGGCTGAAAAAGAGCTGTCGGGCGGAGAACGCAGCACCACAAACAACAGAATGGAGCTGACCGCGGTAATAGAGGGCTTTAAGGCGCTTAAAAGGCCGTGCGACGTAACTCTTTATACGGATTCAAAATATGTTGCGGACGCCATAACAAAAGGCTGGGCAGAGGGCTGGAAAAGGAAGGGTTGGAAAAAGAGCGACGGCAAGCCGGCGTTGAATTCCGATTTATGGGATGAGCTTTTGACGCTCATATCAAAGCACAGTCTTAATATTGTTTGGCTCAAGGGGCATGCGGGTCATCCGGAAAATGAGCGATGCGACAGTATGGCAGTAAGGGAAAGTCATAAATTCATTAAATAGATTAAAATAAGCAAAACAGGACGCTTCCTTCGGAGAGCGTCCTGTTCTTTTACGTCAAAAAAGCTCCCGTAAAGGGAGCTTTGCGAATACCGCATCAACTTTATTCTTTTTCGGAAATCATTTTTAATTCATCGGCTGTTATTTCGCGGCACTCGCCGTCTCTCAGCCTTTCATCGAGGAAGAGTCGTCCCATTTTTATACGGCGAAGATTTGTAACCTCGTTTCCTACGGCGCAAAACATACGCTTTATCTGATGATATTTACCCTCGCAAATAGTAATTTCGCACTCTTTATCGGAGAGTATTTTTATTTTTGACGGCAAAAAATTCGTTCCGTCACGAAGAGTAATGCCGTTTTCGAGCAACGAAACGGCCTCTTCTTCGATATTGTCACGAAGAGACACAACGTACGTTTTATCAATGTGGTTTTTCGGTGAGAGAATACGGTGTGCGAACTCGCCGTCATCGGTTATCAGCACAAAGCCCGTAGTATCTTTATCGAGTCTGCCGGCGGGGAACAGCCCACGGCGCATAAGCTTTTCGGGAACAAGGTCACAAACGGTTCTTTCGCCTTTTCCGTCGCTTGCCGAAACAACGCCCTTCGGCTTATTGAGCATTATGTATATATGTTTTTTTATTGTGAAAATTTCACCGCATACTTTAATCTCGTCCGAATCGGCATCAGCCTTTTCGGAGCCGCTTTTGACAGTCCTGCCGTTAAGTGTAACATTGCCGTGAGAAATCAGACCTGCCACGTCTTTTCTGCTGAGTTTACCGCTGCCTGCTATAAGCTTATCTATCCGCTCTTTTTTCATCCGTTTCTCCTTATTTATTCGCCGGTGTTATCAGGCTTTGCAAAGCCGTGCATAAAGCCGTTAAGCTCTGTTGAGCACACATCTCCGCCTATCACCTTGCCGTCATACACCAAGATATTTGCGTGGATAAAGCCGGTATTTTCGTAGCCCGTATAATTTGTAATCTCATATGTCCAACGCTTTACCCGTTTCGACGCATACAAAGATAAATCAAAGCCTTGTTCCTTTTGAAGCTCATTGTATTTTTCGTATACATCATCAAATTCCGCGGGAATAATCACTTCGCAAACCTCAACCGGATCTTCTTTTACGCTCCAGCCGAACTGCGAAAGATACGCGATTCTGTCCTCGGAGGAAGCTGCTCTGATATTCAGCGCCGCCGTTTTCCCCGCCTCTGCCGTATGATGAGAAACAATAATCAGCGCGACTGCAAGCAATGCCACAAAAAACACAAGCAGAGCCATTTTTACCTGCCTTTTCTTTACGGAGTATACGAACATATAAATTCACCTCGAAGCAAATATATGCAACGAGGCGAAATAAAATACTATATAAGGCAGCAAAAATTACTTGCTCTCTTCGGGAGCCTTTTTGTGCTGAGCGGCAGCCTTGAGAGACTGACGCACGCGTCTTATTTCATTTACGGAGTTGGTAAGACCCTCGTCTGCCATAGATACAACCCTCTCAACGTATTCGCCTGCACTTTTACGCATATCGTTTGACCACTTTTGAGCCTGCTCCGTAAGCTCCGCTGCAGTTCCTCTCGCCTGCTCGACGATACCGTTTGCCTTTTTACGTGCTTCCGCCATAATATTTTCAGCCTCGGCCTCGGCGCCCTTTGTTATCTCGTGCTCGGAAATAAGCTCATCGGCCTTTTTCTTTGCCGCGGTAATAATCCCCTCGGCGGTGCTTTGCGCCGCAGTAAGTATTTCCTTTCTCTCGGAGGCTATTTTTCTCGCCTGCATAAGCTCATCGGGCATATTAAGCCTCATATCCTCGATAGTGGTTCTGAGCCTTTCGACGTCAACTATCTGATTTGAAGTAAAGGGAACGGATTTTCCCTCATCAATAATCTGCTCAAGCTCCTCTATTAAGCTTTCAATAGTCATTTGTTTTACACCTCTTATTTGCTGTCTCTCAGTTTATTTTTTTATTCTTTTGATGATGTCCTCACGTATTTCAGCAGGAACGAATGTGCTAATGTCACCGCCGAGCTCACAAACCTGCTTTACCACGCTGGAGCTTAAGTACATATTCTCGGCTCGCGTTGTAATAAATACCGTTTCAAGCTCGTTATTGAGTTTTTTATTTGTGAGCGCCTGTTGAAATTCGTACTCAAAATCCGAAACCGCTCGAAGGCCCTTTACTATGGCAACCGCCTCTTTGCGTCGCGCATAATCGGCGAGCAGACCGTCGTATCGGTCCACATCGACGTTTGGCATATCTGCGGTACAGCGCTTCAAAAGCTCAACTCTCTCCTCCGACGTGAAGGCATAATTATTTTTTTTATGATAATTTGTCATTACGACAACGATGACCTTATCAAACATTTTCGCACTTCTGCGGATAATGTCAAGGTGCCCCATTGTAACAGGGTCAAAACTGCCGGGACATATAACCGTTTTCAAGAAAACCCCTCCGAATTACTTTTTATAGGTAGTGAGTTTAGTCTTGGAATATTTATATTCCTTAAATTTTTTAATATCACCGACTTCTTCCGGCAAGTCCTCGCGGTAATCGGTTTCACACATTACAATGCCGCCGTCTTTTAAAACACCGTCGACAAGAGACAGAGCTGTTTCTGCCATTTGCCTGCTATACGGCGGATCAATGAGAATTATATCAAACTTTTCTGCGGTGCTGCGAAGGAAACCAAAGCTGTCGGAATTTACAACCGTTGCTTTATTCGATAAACCGCAGGTTTTAAGGTTTTGCTTAACAACGGAAAAAGCCTCTGCGCTTTTATCAACAAACACAGCCTTTTCGGCACCGCGTGAAAGAGCCTCAATTCCAAGCTGACCCGACCCCGCAAAAAGGTCAAGCACAGATTTCCCCGGAATATCAAACTGTATTATACTGAACATAGCCTCTTTTACCCTGTCGGTAGTGGGACGCACCACTTCTTCGCCCTCAAGAGTCACAAGCTTACGTCCTCTGGCTATACCGGTAATAACTCTCATAAGATCTCTCCATAAAATGCTTCTAATATTATTTCATTATTTTATCACAATTGTCAACAGTTTTCACTATTTTTTTAAATTTAAGAGTATATTCTTTAATTCTTCGGCATTTTTCGCGGTTTTTTCCGCTCCGGCTTTTTTGAGAACGTCTATATCGCGATAGCCCCAAAGCACGGCAATAACACTCAGCCCCGAATTTTTTGCCGTTTCGACATCAACCTCGCTGTCGCCTACATATACGGTCTCGCTCTTTTCGGCACCCATCTTATCCATAGCGAACAAAACATTGTCGGGATAGGGCTTGTTTCTGCGCTCTTTTACGCTTCCGACAACGGTTTTAACGTAATCGCCGAACATTTCGCCGCAAAGCTCCTGTGCGGCAAAATCAGCCTTATTTGTAACTATGGCAAGCTTAAATCCGTTTTCATAAAGGGTCTTTAGCATATCCATAATTCCGGGATACGGTTTTGTTTTATTTGCCATATTTTTTTTGTAATTGCGGCAAAATATATCAAAACACTTATCTATTTCCGCCTTATCGGTGCCTGTGGGAACGGCTCTCTCGATAAGCTTATATATACCGTTTCCGACAAACCTGCGCACCTCGTCGCGCGTCCTTTCCGGGTAGCCCGCGGTTCTGAGCGTGTAATTAGTGCTGTCTGCAAGGTCATCAAGAGAGTTAAGAAGAGTTCCGTCGAGATCGAATATAACCGAGTTAATCATTTTAAACAATCCTTTGTTCTGTAATAATCATATATATTTTGTGCAACGGCAGAGGTTATCCCCGGAGCCTTTGAAAGCTCATCGACCTCAGCGTTTTTAATTGCAGTCATGGTTTTAAAATATTTTAAAAGCGCGGATGCTCTTTTTTCTCCGACGCCCTCTATCTCGGTAAGAGATAGCGAAAGCCCGCGTTTTGCATGCTTTTGGTGATGATATGCCACAGAAAATCGATGTACCTCATTTTGTATTTCGGAAACGAGCGTAAACACCTGTCGTTTTGAATTTATGGCTATTTCGCCGCCGTCACCCGAAATGGCACGCGTGCGATGTCGATTATCCTTTACCATACCGAAAAGCGGAATTTTAAGTCCGAATTCACGAAGCACGGGTTCTACGGCATGGACCTGCCCAACGCCGCCGTCAAGCAGTATAAGGTCCGGCAATTTACCGAAGCCCTCGGTTGAATCCTTGCTTTTTTCGTATTCGGAAAAGCGTCTTGTAAGAACCTCATTCATAGCGCGGTAATCGTCGTTACCGTCAAAGCTCTTTATGGAAAAACGTTTATACGCCTTACGATAAGGCTTACCGCCCTTAAAAACTATCATACCAGCAACAGAATCCTGCCCTGCGGTATGCGATATATCGTAGGACTCAATGTACTCCGGCGTCTTTTTGAGGCCGAGTAAATCCTTAAGTTCGTCGAGAACGGCTATCTCTCTTCCGGTTCTGCCCTTTTTAATCGCCAACTTTTCCTCGGCGTTTTTACGGCACATATTAACTATTTCGAGCTGTTCGCCCCTTGCCGGAACAAAGACCGTAACTTTTTTGCCCTTTTTCTCGGAAAGCCATTGCTCCAAAAGCTCTCTGTCGGCAACCTCGCCGTCTACAGTAACGCGCTTCGGAATATTGTCTCGCATAGAATAATAAGACGTGATGAAATCGGAGCGCATACCCTCCTTATCACCGGGGTCATCGAAGAAGAAATGCTCGCTGTCAAAAAGTCTGCCGTTTGAAAACCTTAAAACAGCAAGGCACACACTGCCGTCAATATCAGCGGTTGCAAACACATCCTGCTCTTCGACGGATTTATAAACAACCTTTTGCTTTTCTTTAATTCGCTCTATGGAGTTAATGCGGTCGCGCAGCTTTGCAGCCTGTTCAAAATCAAGCTCCTCTGCCGCCTTTTCCATTTTGACACGCAAATCGGCGATTATATCGCGGCTGTCACCCTTTAAAAACGCAATCGCGCCGTCCACCGCCTCGTCATAATCGGATTTTTTTATTTTACCCGTACAAAGTCCGCAGCACTGCGAAATATAATAATTAAGGCATGGTCTGCTCTTGCCGAAATCGCGCGGAAAGACCTTGTTACACTGCGGTAATTTGAATATTTTATTGGCCGCGTCCACACTTTGCCTTACCGAATACGAACTGAGATACGGACCTATATACTCCGAACCGTCATCTTTTTTATTGAACACGGCGGAAATCTTGCGATATTCACCTTCGGATATGCGAATGTAGCTGTAACCCTTATCGTCTTTTAAAAGAATATTGTATTTCGGCGAATGCTGTTTTATCAGACTGCACTCAAGAACGAGAGCTTCGAATTCGCTTCCCGTTACTATATAATCAAAACGGTCGACATTTTCCACCATTTTACGTACTTTTACCGGATGGCGATTTTGCGAGCCGAAATACTGGCTGACGCGGTTTTTAAGTGCTTTTGCTTTACCGATATATATTATTTCCCCATCGGCATTTTTCATAATATAAACGCCCGGCAAAAGAGGCAGGCTCATCGCCTTTTTTCTGAGTATTTTCATTTTCGGATTCAAAGCACTCACCGCCCTTCGTTAAAAAATAAGGCACACCGAAGAAAATACGGTGTGCCGTTTTAACTGAATATTTAAATTACTCGGCAAAGCCTGATTCAACAAGCTTAACAAGCTCCTCAACGGCCTGTTCTTCATCGGGGCCGCCGGCAATGATCCTGATCTTTGTGCCACCCATTATGCCGAGTGAAAGAACGCCGAGAAGGCTCTTTGCGTTAACTCTTCTCTCTTCCTTTTCAACCCAGATAGAAGATTTAAACTCATTGGCTTTCTGAATGAAGAAGGTTGCAGGACGAGCATGAAGTCCTACCTGATTTTGAACAAGAACATCTTTAACGTACATAGTTATTCTCCCCAAATATTGATATATAATAATGTTTTTTCTTCGTACCGTTAACATATTATACCACAAAACTTGTCCTCGTCAACGGCTTTGACACGATATATGGGGGATTTTGCAATAATTCGGCTGTACCTCCAAAGACAAATCAAAACAATTTTAAATGTTTGTGCAAAATAACAACCGCAAGCTTTAGTTCATATTGAATATACACAAAAAAATCGGGCACACATCAATTATTGACTTTTTGATGCACCGGATATGTTTTTTCGCTTAAAACGCCGAAGCTGTAACCCATACTTTTATAATATGCGATTATCTCGGGAAGTGCCTCCACAGTTGTGTTTTTCACCGCAGAATCGTGCATAAGCACAACTATTGTGTTGGATTTCGGTACTTTTTTACAATTCTCTATTATAGTGTTTTTAGGCTGTTCCCTTGATTCGGCATCACCCGAAGAAACGTTCCAATCAAAATAGCAGTATCCTTTTTCTTGCACCTCTTTTGTCAGCGTCGTCATAATCCCCGGCGAATACTTGCGGCTTATGGTATTGCTGCTGCCTCCGGGAAAACGAAATATGTTTGTACGGACTCCCGTTTCATTGTATACGAGATCGGATATTTTCTGCAAATCGTCAAAAAACGCCTGCTCCGAAGCATACACCTGCGGATAATCGTGAGAATATGAATGAAGCGCGATTTGGTTTCCCGATTCAGTTATGTTTTTCATATACCCGTTATACTTACCGCCGTTTTTCACAAAAAAAGTCGCCTTAACTCCGTTCTCATTCAGGATATCGATTATCCTCGGAGTGTTAGGCGACGGGCCGTCATCAAAGGTCAGGTAAACAACTTTTCCGGCATTGGCTTCGGCGAGTGCCCTGCTCTCTTGTTCCCTTTTAAGCGACACCTGCTCATTAAGCTTTGATATTTCGCCGTTCAGGCTGCCCTTTTCATCCGCAAATAACGATTCCCGTTCACTCAGCGATTGCTCCACAGCCGCTTTTTGTGCCGCAACCGTTTTTAGATTTTGCTTGGTTTTATTATATTTGACTCCGAACACCGCAAGCATTATTGAGATTAAAATAATCAACAAAGACAGAACAAATATCATTTTTTTAAACAAATTATTTTGTTTTACAACAATGCTTAACCTTTGCTTTTCCACCGCAATTACATCCTTTGATTTAATTTACAACTCCATTATATAACACTGTTCGACAAAATCAAGTAACAAATAATTACAAGAAAATTAATAATTTATTAAACGCAAAAATGCCGTGTGAAAGAATGCTTCACACGGCATAATATCAACAAAAACTCTTATAAATGCATTTTATTTATTCCGCCGCAAGCGGAACCTCACTCTGAGTATCAACATTAACAAGACCCTTAGTGGTAAGCTTTAAATGCGGTATTACCGGCAAGCTCAAAAACGACATAATCATAAACGGCTCAAAGCCCTTCGGCACACCGAGAGAATACACGCTTTCACGCACCTTTTCGTTTTCTTCCGCCGCTCTTTCCACTGTTTCGCACGACATAAGTCCGCCTATCGGCAGAGGCATTTCGGCCACGACTTTTCCGTTTTTAACCGAAACTATACCGCCGCCGAGCTCACGTATACGGTTTGCGGCAAACGCCATATCATCGGTATTTGTGCCTATCACAATAAGATTGTGCGAATCATGCGCCACGGAAGATGCTATGGCACCCTCCTTAAGTCCGATACCCTTTATAAAAGCATTTCCTATATGACCCGTGTTGTGATGTCTTTCAATAACGGCTATTTTCAATATATCATGCTCGATATCTATGCCGTTATTGCAGTCGAAATCAATATCCGATACCAAATCATCGGTCAAAAGCTGCCCGTCCACAAGGGATATAACATGGCATTTTCTTTTACCGTTATAATCGACGGCAAAATCAGACGAAGACAGCATGGGCAAATTAAACGAGCTACGCACTTTCTTTTCGAGAGCATCATTTATTTTCGGCATATCAAAACAAAACGTTTTGCCATCCGAAACAACCTTTTCTCCGTTTTTGTATACATCGCGCACGATTACCTTATCAAGGTCATCAAGGACAAGCAAATCCGCTTTGTAACCTGGTGCTACGGCGCCTGTATTTTTAAGTCCGAAGCACTCCGCAGCATGGAGGGTCGCCATTCTTATGCCTGTGACAGCGCTTTTGCCCATTTGCACGGCAGAGCGGATTATGCTGTCTATATGGCCGTTTGAGATAAGGTCAGCCGGGTGTTTATCATCGGTCACCAAAAGGCATCTCTGCTCCCACGGGTCGTCAAATAACGAAATCAACCCCGAAAGATTTCTCGCCGCAGTTCCCTGCCTTATCATTATTCTCTGCCCCTTGCGTATGCGCTCCTTGGCTTCATCGGCCGAAGAGCATTCATGGTCATCTCCTATTCCCGCGGAAATGTATTTATCAAGCGGCTTGCCCGACAAAAGCGGAGCATGACCGTTTACAACAAGTCCGCGAGACAATGCGGATTTGATTTTTTTCTCAAGCTCGCCGTCCCCGGCAACCACGCCGACATAATTCATAACCTCGCCGAGCCCGAGAACACGACTTTCCGAATAGAATTCCTCTATATCATCCGCCGAGAGAACCGCGCCTGATTCGTCAAAGCTTGTTGCCGGAACACATGACGGTATTACAAAATACACGGTAAGCGGAAGACCCTCACTTGATTCAATCATATAGCGAAGGCCGTCTTTACCGCTGACATTGGCAATTTCATGCGGATCGGCTATTACCGCGGTCGTACCGTGAGAAACCGCCGTTTTGGCAAATTCCGGGCAAGTGAGCATTGTGCTTTCGATATGTATATGCCCGTCTATAAAGCCCGGGCAAATATATTTTCCGGCAGCGTCGATTACTTCATCTGCTTCATCGTCACCGTAGTCGTCCACGCCCAAAATAATTCCGTTTTCAAAAAGAACGTTCGTCTTTATGAGCTCACCCGTAAAGACATTGACTATCGTTCCGTTTTTTAATAATCTTTTCATAGCGCGCTCCTTAACAAGTCAAAGTATATTCTGTAAATGATTGTATCACAAAAACAATTTCATAGCTACAAAAAGTTGCGGATAAATAAAAAAAGGTAAGCATCTTACGATACTTACCTTTTTTGGTCGGAGTGACGGGACTTGAACCCATGGCCTCTTGGTCCCGAACCAAGCGCGATACCAAACTTCGCCACACCCCGAAGTGCTTTAGTATTATATTATATCGGAGCGATAAAATCAAGTGGTATTTTGATTTTTTATTAAATGTTTTCAATTTTTAGGCAAATCGGAGGAAAAACGAGTTTTAAGGATGATGCCGAGATATACTAAAGCAAGCCTAAATTTTTGTAGGCAGGGCTCAAATCGCAATCAAATTACACAAGCCCGTAAGGCTTTAAGTTCGCCTCACACGGGAATAGAAAGTTTAAAACTATATTATATCCGTCTATTCCTCACTCAGCTCACCGGTGGTTTCATCATTTTCGCTGTTTTTGGTGGGCTCCGCCAAAAATCCCAGTTTGTTTTTCAAATTCTCAAGCGCATCAAAAAGCTTTGCTTTTACTTCCGGCTGATTAACAAAATCGATGTCCGATTGCGCGGAATTATAAAGTGTTTGTGTTCTGAACAGCTGATATTTCTTTATGCTGTTCTCCGCATTCAGAGCGTTTTGAATATCCGTGTCGGAATCAAAGAACGCCACGCTGCCGCCCCTGTCGCTCATATCGTCATTATTGCCGTAATCAAACAAAGCTATGTTTATGTCGGTGTCATTCGGAATTCCGTTTACCCTACCCTTGGGTGTATACTGCCATACCTTATAGTCATATTTAAAATCCGTGGTTTCACTCGTATAATGCGCAACCCAAATTTCATAATTTGAAAGACGCGAAAAATTCAGCTCATCGGTATAAAACGTTTTGCTCGCATAAATTCCCGGTTTGTATCCTGCATTTTTTACGGCCTCGCAAAATGCAACGGCAATGTTGGTTCGCTGACTTGCCGTGAGGCGGTCTGCTCTGCCCGAATGCTCACTGTTTGAAAACTCCGTATCAAAATATATGGGTAACGTTATATTATATTTTCTCGAATAGTTTACAGCCACGCTCGCCTCCTCAACAGCCTCGTAAACCGTAACCGCCTGGCTGTAAAAATACACGCCTACCTGTATGCCGTTATTTAAAGCGCCCTCAACATTTTCGCTAAAGCGCGAATCAAGCTTGAGTGTTCCCTCGTCGCCGTATCCGCGAAATCCGACACGTATTATAGCAAAATCAACGCCTGCAGCTCGCACCGCCGCCCAATCTATCTTACCATTATGATGAGACACATCAATACCTACCATAGAGGAAAGAGCACCGTTATCGTTGAAATAATACTGCACATCGCTTATGGCTTTATGCCCTCTTATCGGGTTGTGTGACGAATCAAAATTAAAAAGTGTACCGTCTATATCGATAAGTCCCGACATAAAATCACGGTTCACGTATTTTAAAGACAGCAGAGAGGACGTGTACATACTGTCTGATGAAAGCGGAACGCCCGTTAATCTGCCGTTCAGCCGCGGAGATTTTGCCGGCGCAAGGCGCGACGAATTGGTACCGTAATCACGGTTGATTTCAGCGTCCTCATCTTTTTTGCTGTCGCCGGTGGCAATCTGCACATTTTTCATTTTTTCATCAATTTCAAACATAATTGCCGAGGTGGTTTCTTCCTCTGACGAAACAGACTCATCCTCGCCAAAAAGTTCTAACTCCGCATCGGTAACAGCGGCCTCGGTCTGAGTCTCGCCGATTACTGCAACATGCTTCTTTTTATTGCCGCGGACAATTAACACCGACGTCAATACTATTGCCGCCGCTAAAACAAAAACAGCCGCAATCAGTATTATTTTTTGCGAAGGCTTTAAAGCTTTAAGTTTTTGCAAAGACTTTAAAGCTTTAAGTCTTTTCTTTTCATTTTTCGGGTCGCTGTTTTCAGTTGTATTCTGTGTTTTTTCAGATGTGTTTTCCAATTATGTATCCCCTTAAAGCCCTTATCAACGCTTGAATAATTAAAGAGCAAACTTCTTTATTGCTGCCGCTACGCCATTATCATCGTTGGAAAGAGTAACAAAGTCGGCTGCGTTTTTCGCAGGCTCCTGAGCATTCTCCATAGCTACACCGATACCGGCTTCGCTTATCATTGTAATGTCGTTGTATCCGTCTCCGCATGCCATAACCTGCTCGCGCCTTATACCGAGACTGTCGGCAAGCCACATAAGTGCAGTGCCTTTATCTACCATAAGAGGCGTTATCTCAAGGAAAAACGGTTCGGAGCGAAATACCGAAACTCCGCTAAGCTCGTTTTTAAACAGCTTTTCTGTCTCGGTTATATAATCGGGCTCACCCGTTATAAGATATTTAGGCACGGGATAAGTAACCTCTTTCCGCAGACTTTGAACTCTTTGCAGTCCCAAGTTATTGAGATTTACCTCAAGATAAAAATATTTGTCGTCGGCATTGTCGGTAACCGCTGTATCGCCCTTGTATGTGGTTATCGGGACATTATACTTTTCGGCGACATCGATAATACGGGCACTCTGCTCCGCCGTGAGATTTTTTTCGTACAAAAGTTCACCCGTGCGCGCGTCAAAAATACGCGATCCGTTATATGTTATAACATAACCGCCGCCGACGTTAAGCCCCAGCTCCTCGGCATAACGCGTAACGCCGCTTATCGGTCTACCCGATGCTATTGTGACTATTCCGCCGTTTTTCATAAATCTCCGTATAGCCGTCTTATTGCCTGCCGGTATATTTTTTTCGGTGGTAACAAGAGTTCCGTCTATATCAAGAGCAAGTAGTTTTATATGCATATATTTCACCTTGGAAGAAAGAATATCGGTATTGCATAACTGCGATACCGATTATAATTATATCAATGGGCAAGCAAAACATCAATTTGTAGAAATGCAAATAATTCGGTTAAAAAAACGAGAATTTTATATATTATGCGTCATACGGCTTTTCTGCCTTATTTTGATTTTCATCAATACATTCGATTATCCTGTCGAGCTTATAATGCATATTTTTAAGCAGAATCTCACATTTTAAATTTATTTTATAATCATTTTCGCTGCGCCGACGGTCTTTTTCATCCTGTCGCTTTTGACTCATCATAATAAGAGGTGCCTGAATAGCCGAAACGCACGACAAGACAAGGTTCAGCAGAATAAACGGGTACGGGTCGAACGACTTTGCCGCCAAAACCGTATTTACTGTTATCCAAACGAGCAAAAGCAGAGTAAAGCCTATAATGAACGTCCAGCTTCCGGCAAGAGAGGAGAGCCTGTCGGAGGCCCTTTGCCCAAAGCTTTCTTTACACTCGTTGTTTTCTGAAACCGTTTTATTCAAAAGCAGATGCACTTTTTCTTCATCGTCGAGATCCTCGTTTATATCGTTTAGGATATACTTTATAATCTCATAATCGCTCATTTATATATCACCGCCGCACATAAAATATTAAGGCTTCGCAAATAACGAAGCCTTAATATTTTCGGTATAATTTGTTTTTATATACACATGAGAAAAACGCAAAAACCGATTACTTTATGCGCTCAACCTTTAACATATTCGTTGTGCCGGAAATCCCGAGCGGAATTCCCGCGGTTATTACAACGATATCGCCTTTTGAAATAAGACCGTGCTTACGTGCAACCTCAACAGCGTGAGAGAAAAGTGCATCAGAGTTATTTTTTTCTTCGCACATAAGCGGTATCATACCCCAAGACATATTCATCTGACGGCAAACGGTTTCATCGGTCGTGCAGCTGATTATCATGGAGGACGGGCGATGCTTTGAAATCATACGGGCAGTCGAACCGCTCTTCGTTACCGTAATAATCGCCTTTGCGCCGAGGTCGTGAGCGGTTGTAACGGTGGCGTGTGAAATAGCGTTTGTTATGCTGTTATCGTAATCAGACGAATCATTTTTGAATTTAGTGAGATAGTCTATATCTGCCTCGGTGGTCTCGGCTATAAGTGCCATTGTTTCAACAGCCTCGACAGGGTGCTTACCGGCGGCAGTTTCACCGGAAAGCATAATTGCCGAAGTGCCGTCATAAATTGCATTTGCAACGTCGGTAATCTCTGCTCTTGTGGGACGGGCATTCGTTATCATCGACTCAAGCATCTGAGTTGCGGTTATAACCTGCTTACCTGCCGTATATGCCTTTTTGATGAGCTTTTTCTGTATTGACGGAATAAGCTCAAACGGTATTTCGACGCCCATATCGCCACGCGCTATCATAATACCGTCCGCAGCGGCAATAATTTCATCAATATTGTTGACGCCGCCCATATTCTCTATTTTTGCAATTATTTTTACCTTGTGAAATCCCACGGAATTTGTAAAATTACGAAGATAATCAACATCCGCGGCCGAGCGAATAAATGAAGCCGCTATGAAATCGAATCCGAGCTTTGCCCCGAACGCCAAATCGGACATATCATGCTCGGAAAGATAAGGCATTGATAAATTTGTATCCGGAACATTTACGCCCTTTTGGTCTGAAATAACACCGCCGTCAACAACCTTACAATAAATATCGGGGCCTTCGACCTTTTCGACCCTGAGAGATACAAGACCGTCGTTAATTCTGATGATCGTGCCCATTCTGACATCCTGCGGCAGTTCCTTAAATGAAACGCTCGCCTGCTTTTCGTCGCACTCTATATCTCGCGAGGTGAGAATATAATCATCGCCCTCTTTCAGCGTTACGGCTTTGTGGTCTTTAAAATAGCCTATACGTATCTCCGGGCCCTTAGTGTCAAGCATTGTAGCTATGGGGAGATCAAGTTTGTCTCTAAGAGCCACCAGCTCATCAAACCTTTTTTTATGCATTTCATGAGTGCCGTGAGAGAAGTTGAATCTCGCAACATTCATTCCGGCTTTTATCATCTTTTCAAGGACTCCGTCCTCATCGGTAGCCGGACCGACGGTGCATATTATTTTTGTTTTTCTCATTTAAAAGCACCTCCAAAAAATATATATAAATATGTTTTTCAAATCTTCCTCAAATACATTGTATAATTAGATTTGTCAAATGTCAATCATATCAGTCATATTTTTTAAGGTTTGTACGTTAATATATTTTTATGCTACGAAAGAACATTATTTTGTATTATTTTAATTTACAATACCTTGTTCGACAAATGCCGAAGGAAAAATAAAAAAGACAGCTTGAAAAACAAATCAAGCCGTCTTTAACTTAAATTACGCATTGAATTTAAAACAGAATATTTCCTAAATTCAAAATCTGTCAACCTTCGTAATCGTCCTCATTTTCCCAGTTATGGAAAACATTTTGAACATCGTCGTTATCTTCAAACATTTCGAGCATTTTGCCCATATTGTTTATATCCTCTTCACTTTCGAGCTTTGTATAGGTAGATGGAATATAATCGACCTCGGCTGTCAGGTATTTATAACCCTTGGCCTCAAGATCATCGCGTACTGCACCCATATCGTTAGGCTCTGTGCGAACTTCGAAAACATCGCCGTCTGTGAGAAAATCGGTGGCACCCGCTTCGAGAGCGTCCTCCATAAGTTTTTCCTCGTCAACATCCTCTTTGTCGATAATAATTACGCCCTCACGGGTAAACATAAACGAAACACAGCCCGAGGTTCCCATATTGCCGCCGAACTTATCAAAATAATGACGCATATCGCCTGCGGTTCTGTTGCGGTTATCTGTAAGAGTCTCGACTATTACGGCGACACCCGACGGACCGTAGCCCTCGTAGATTATGCTTTCGTAATTATCGGTATTGCCGTCTCCGGCAGCCTTTTTAATGATTCTTTCGATATTATCGTTCGGAACATTGCAAGCCTTCGCCTTAGCTATGCAATCCTTAAGCTTTGAATTACCGGCAGGGTCGGGTCCGCCCTCTCTGACGGCAACAGCTATTTCACGGCCGATTTTAGTAAATACCTTTGCACGGGCATTATCGGTCTTTTCCTTTTTACGTTTGATAGTACTCCATTTTGAGTGCCCTGACATATTTTTCACCCTCTGTCAAAATTTACGGAAAATATTTTAACATACAATCGCTTTATTATCAAGATTTTTTTGTTTAACGAAACGCAATACGGTTTTAAGCCGCCGATTTTATGAGAATCACACCGGAACGAGTAAAAATACGAAAAATCTATTCACATATAATAAGCTCGTCTTTAAAAGAGTTTTATATAGAATCAAACAACGCATTTGAAATATCCGCTTATTAAGTTACAAAAAATAACATTTTTAGCATTTATTTTTCGGTTTCACTCCCACAAAAATCGGCAAATGGTGGGACAGAAAAGATACAGAAATTGATATTGTCGCAACAGATAATTCCAATAACATCATCTTCGGCGAATGCAAATATACCAAAAAGCCACTTGATGTTATTGTGTATTACGACTTGCTTGAAAAGGCAATTGGAATAAGCAAAACAGGAATGAGTACTTTGTGTTCTTTTGCATCAACGGCTACACGGAAAAAATGCAAAACCTTGCAAAAGAAAATTCAAATATCGTTTTGTACTGAAAAATACAAGTCTTGTGAAACGGCACTGATGCTTAATTGAGCATTGGTGCTGTTTTTCTTTTCACCGCGAAAGAAAAAAGCCTTTACCTTTGGCTGAGTGTTCATAAGGAAGTATTGGTTTCTCGCATAAAAACCCATTATGCTTTTGCCAAAAAGCCTCGCAAGGCGACAGCCTTGCATCATTTCTTGGCTTCAGCATAAAAGAATTTTTATAACTATGAAACTGCAACGCACTTCAAAATAATATATTTTTGATGCAAGAAAAGGCAAACCCCGCAGATAATGCTAACGCATATCTGCGGGGTTTAACGAATTATTGTGCAAAAAGATGTTGTTTTGAAGCAAAACTGCCTTATTAACACTCAGCCTTCGGCAAAGACTTTGTTTGTATGAGAGTCAATATTTTTTGGTGTTATTTGCTTTTCTTTTTTGCCTTGATAACGCCTTTTATCGTTTCAATGCCGTGAATGGTACCCACAAGCGGATGATAAAACATAATTCTCGGCCCGGAATAGCGCATAACCTCTTTTATTTTTGAACGCATATCGGGTTTGTAGCAATGGCAGGGACATTGCGAGCAGAAGTTTTTATCGTTTCCCCAGCGGCAATGGTCAAGCCTGAAAAGCGCATAATCAGTAAGTTCTTGGCATTCCTTGCAAAGAGTTCCTTTTTTTGATTTATGCACACCGTGGCAATAAATTTTTACCATTTCGGGTAACATTTCTTTTTCTCGTGTGATTCTGTCTTTTTTCATGACAATCTACCTCTGTAAACCGTATATGCCTTGTCGGCAATTTTTGCCGTTGACTTTCTGTGAGAAACCAAAACAATGCTTTTGCCGTGCTTTGCTTCGTTTATGGATTTTAAGATGTTGCCCTCGTTTAAACTGTCCAAATTGCTTGTGGGTTCGTCAAGCATAATCATAGGTGAGTTGCAAAGGAATGCTCTTGCAAGACCTATACGCTGTTTTTCACCATCCGAAAGCAAATCACCGAGTTCGCCTACATTTGTGTCGTATCCCTTAGGCAAAGTTATTATAAAATCGTGAATTGAGGCTTTTTTTGCGGCAATTTCAACTTCTTCTCTTGTTGCGTTGTAATCTGCAATTTTAATGTTATTTTCAATCGTATCGTTAAACAATTGAGTTTCTTGGCTTACAAGGCTCTGATTGTTACGAAGTGATGATGTTTTAATATTTTTAATGTTTTCACCCGACATATCAATTTCGCCGCTGTTTACATCCCAAAAACGCATCATAAGTTTAAGCGCAGTCGATTTGCCCGAACCGCTCGGGCCGTTTATAGCAATGATTTTGTTTTTTGGAATTTCCATATTGAAATATTCAAGAATTTGCTCTTTGTCATATGCAAAGCCTACATTTTTACATTCCATACCGTCAAATTCAACTTCTTTGCCGCTGATGTTTTCTTCAACAACAGGGTTTTCATCAAGAATTGACAGCACTCTTTCGCCGCTTGCAAGGGTGTGAGTCAAATTGCCTGCAAGGTTTGAAAGTGCGGCAACCGGACCGAATGAACTCATCATTGCAACGGTTGAAACAATAAGTCCGTCAAATCCGATTGTGCCCTTTTGGTAAAGGCAAATTGCAACTAAAAGCATTGTGATTGAAAAGAAGATAATCGAAATATCCGTAATTGAAATATTATGCCCCTCAATTTTCTTTAACTTCTTTTGAAGTGAATTAAGTTCATCGGTTTTTTCGTTCATTTCATTAAGGCGGGTATCGGTTGAATTGTATCTGATTGATTCCAAAAGTCCCCTCATACTGTCAAGCACATAGCCGGAAAGTGCACCCGAATTTTCACGGTAGGTCATACCGATATTTTTGTTAAATTTTGATGATACAAGCGGAATAATAATGCCGACTGTAATGTAAGCCGCAAGTGCAACAAGCATAAGCCAAATACTGTATCTTCCGATAAATATCAGCATAACAAGGCTTGTTAAAAACGCAATACAAATCGGTGAAATCGTGTGAGCGTAAAAAACTTCTAAAAGCTCAATATCACTTGTTATGAGCGATATCAGATTGCCTTTATCTTTACCTTCAAGTTTAGCCGGAGTTAACCTGCGAAGCGATTTGAATACTTTATCACGAATAATGGCAAGTAACTTGAATGCAATATAGTGGTTGCACGCTTGCTCGCCGTAGTGAAGAAAGCCACGCAAAACCGCAAAAATAATAATGCAAATACATCCCGTTTTTATTGCAAGTCCACCGTTTATACCTGCGGCTGTGAGAAGCGTCATACTGCCGACAACCGTGATTTGAATAGCACACAAAAATCCCGTAACGCCGAGTATAACTGCAAGTACCATGAAAAAAGCAAGCGGCTTAACAAGTTTTATCAACCGCATCATAATTTTGAAACCTGATTGTTTTCTTTTCATTACGCTTCCTCCTTTGCATATTTTTCAAGTTCTGCTTGAGTGGAATACATCAGCTTGTATTTTTTATTAAGAGACATAAGTTCAGAATGAGTACCGCTTTCCTCAATTTTGCCTTTATCAAGCAGAAGAATTTTGTCACTGCCTACCACATTTTCAAGCCTGTGGGAGATAAGAATAACGGTTTTGATTTTAGCCATATTGTGAATAACAGTCATAATGTCATTTTCGCTTTCGGCGTCTATGTTTGAGGTTACTTCATCAAAAACATATATCGGTGTGTTGTGAAGCAAGGCTCTTGCAATGGCAAGCCTTTGCCTTTGTCCGCCCGAAAAATTGCTGCCTTGTTGATTAAGTTTAGTATCAAGTCCGTCTTGCTCACTTAAAAATGACCAAAGGTTTACCATTTTCAATGCTTCAATCATCTTTTCGTCACTGGCACTTTTGTCGGCTATGAGCATATTTTCCCTAACCGTTCCTGCAAAAATGTAGGAATTAAAGTTTACGGCAGTGATGTTGTTCATAAGTGTTTTTTCATCAATATCTTTTATTTCAACACCGCCGATTGTTATACTGCCGATGTAGCCTTTAGTTGTTCCGCAAAACAGGGAGGCAAGAGTGCTTTTGCCGCAACCCGATTCGCCTACTATGCTTATAAGCTCGTGCTTTTTAAAGGTTGCCGAAATATCGTTAAGTACGGTTTTTTCGCCGTCATAAGAAAAGGAAAGGTCTTTAATTTCGATATCCCCGTCAAGATTTTCAGGAATCTCCGCTCCGTGTTCGTCCTCTTTTGTATCAAGCAACTTAAAGAGTTTGTCGCTTGCCGCCATACCGTTCATAGCCACATGGAAAAATGAACCGAGAAGCCTGAGCGGTAAAAAGAAATCAGCCGCAAGCATAATGATTAAAAATGCCTGAGGTAAAGTGATTGTGCCGTTTTTTACCTGAATGATTGCAATTACTACACCTACAGCACTTCCTGCATATGCAACAATATCCATAACGCTTACGGAATTGAGTTGCATTGTAAGAACTTTCATAGTAATTCTTCTGAACTCTTCGGCTTTTTCATTCATCTCAACATTCTTGCGTTCATCCGCCTGATAAACTTTGAGTGTTGTTAAGCCTTGGATATTTTCAAGGAAAGTATCGCCGAGGTTTGTGTATACTCCCCAATATTTGCTGAGAAGTCTTTTTGCGATTTTTTGAACTGCAACAATAGAAAGCGGAATAAGGGGCACACAAATAAGAAGCACCACCGACGCTTTCCAGCTTACGAACACAAGCACGGCAAAAAGCGTTATCGGTGCAAGCATAGCAAAGAAAAACTGCGGCAGATATTTGCCGAAATAAAGTTCAAGCTGGTCTACACCCTCAACAAAAACCTGAATCACCTCTGATGTTGATACCTTTTCGCTGTAAGATGCTCCCATTCGTGTAAGCTTTTTATACATTTTTTGTCTAAGCACTTTTTTTACTTCGCTTGAAGCGAAAAACGCAGTCTGAGAACTTGCGTATCCGCAAAGATAGCGCACAAGCATAACCGCCGCAATTGCGCCCAAATAAGGCAAAAGTCCTTTAAAATCAAACGCTTTACCGTCGAGAATTTGCGCAAGTAGATTTGAAAGAATGAAAATCATAACGATGTTTGCAACCGTTTTCAACCACTGCGCAAGAACTGTTAGGGCAATGTACTTCTTTGAAGAAGGCACTTGCTCTATAAGTCTTGTTTTAATCATTTCTTTTCTCCCTCAATTAAGTTATTTATCCAAAAATTCATCTGCGAGGCGGTAATCGCCTTGCCGTGATATTTTACCGTTTTCCATAATCAGCACTCTGTCTGCAAGAGCACCGGCACATCGTTTATCGTGTGTTACGGTAACAATTGCCGTGCCGAGGTTCTTGTTTATTTTATTTACGGTTTCAACCGTTTTACAAAGGTTTTTGTAATCCTGACCCACCGTCGGCTCGTCAAGAAACAGTACGGTCGGCTCGCTTGCACAGACGGCAGCAATGGAGGCACGCCGTTTTTGCCCTTCGGAAAGTGATTGCGGATGCCTCTGCTCAAGTCCCGAAAGTCCAAAGGCATTTATCATTTCCCTTGCTATTTCCTCGCTTTTTGCCTTAAAGGAAATCTCGCTTAAAAGCGTTGGCATAAAAAGCTGATAGACCGGATTTTGGTAAACATATCCCACCTTTGAAAACCATTTGCTGTTTGCTTTTTTGCTTTTTGTTATTGTTTGGCTGAGCATACCGTCATTCGGCTTATTCAGTCTTGCAAGCATGCGCATAAGGGTGGTTTTTCCGCATCCGTTTTCACCGAGCAAAACTATTCGTTCGCCTGCCCGAATTTCTATATCAAGTCCATCTATAATATTTCTGTCACCTGCGGCAAAAAAGAGTTTTTCGCCTTTTATAAGCACTTCGCCGGGCAAAGAGCCGTCGGCATGAGGAATTGTTTTTATTCCGCTGTTCAAGTCGTTTATGTCCGTACTTGTAAAAAGCTGTTTGTTTTCGATTCGCATAACTTTATCTATGTAGTTTTTCACAACATCAAGCCTGTGCTCAACTATTAAAACGGAATATCCGCTGTTTGCCAAATTACGAAGTGCTTTCAGCAAAATGTGTGCTGTATGAGTGTCCAAATTTGCAAGCGGTTCGTCAAGAATAATGATTTTTTGCTCCATCGCAAGGGTAGAAGCGGTTATCAGGCGTTGCTTTTGACCACCGGAAAGTGTTTTTGTTTTTGCGTTTTTTTCTATTTGCATAAGCGTTGTGAATCGTTCAATGCGTCTGTCGATTTCTTCGGACGCAATATTAAGATTTTCGCAGCCGAAAGCGATTTCTTCGTTTACTAAATCATAAATAATTTGTTCGTCCGCATTTTGAAGCACAGTGCCGATTAGCTTTGAACGCTCGCTGATTTTTAGCTTTGTAACATCCTTGCCGTCTATTTCCACACTGCCTGAAAATTCGCCCGAATTAACGAACGGAATAACACCGTTTATTATCGAAAGCAGGGTGCTTTTTCCCTCGCCGGAAACGCCCGACAAAAGCACGGTTTCGCCGTATTCCACGGTGAGATTTATATTTTCAAGCACATTTTCTTTAGCACCGTCATATTTAAAAGAAACTTCTTTCAGTCTTATCGCTATGCCCATATCATAACACCTCCACCTGCGCAAAGCACGATAACACAGGCAAGAAATACGAAATCCCTTGCTTTTATTTTTATTACTTTATATACCGAGCTTGTACTGTCATCAAGTGTAAATGCCCTTGTTTCAAGCGAAAGGGAAAGAGTGTCCGATATTCCGATGATTCGCATAACGAGCGGAATAATAAACGCACGGTAAATGCAACTCGGTCGGTACCAATTCATATTTGCACCTCTGACCTTCATCGCCTCCCAGATCTGCTTTATTTCACCCACTAAAACCGGAATAAATTTAAGTGTTACAAGCATGCCGAGCGTTATAACTCTCGGGCATTTCAGCTTTGCAAGACAGCGTGTTAGATCGCAGGGCGATGTGCTTACCATCGGCACGGCACACAATCCCAAGAGAATCATTCTTAAAAATGTTTGCCAAAATGCGTCCAAACTTCTGTTTGACAAAAATGACAGACCGCCTATAATAAGTCCGCAAATCGCCATTGCAACGGTCATTTTCCATGTGCTTTTAAAAAGACCGAATGCTGAGTAAAGCACAAAAATTGCCGTGGCAAAAGCAAAAGCCAAAAGATTTTTGGAAAAAAGCATTCCGAATATCAGCACTATTACGGAAACTGAAAATGAAATCAGCGGATAAAAAGGCTTTTTAACCTCAAATGTTTCAAGCATTATCATCTTCTCCGTACGGTTTTAATTTGCCTGCCTTTTGAAGTTCTGCGGCGATTTTCATTCCGATTGCCGCACCCAAAAATGCCAATGCAATTGTGCCGATTGATGTTAAAACAGAAATTTTCGGATTTGCTATAAGCTGAGCGTAACTTTGCCCATTGAGCCAAAGACTGAACAGAACCGAAATCGGCAGTGAAAACGGCATATATATTCCCGTTGTAACGAAAACGGAAACTTTCTTTTGATAGCCTCTGAAAATCAAAAGCATAATCAATTCCGCTATGATTGCGGAAACAAAATTGTTAAAAAACATAACCGTCGAAAAGAAAATCAGCGGTGCGCCCGAAAAAAGTCCGATAATTGTGAGAGCACCCGGCTTTCTTACTTTCATAAGTCCGATTGCAACGAAAATCGAATAAATCGGTGCGGCTGCCATGTTACGCAGTCCGAAAACGGTGGTGTGCATAACAAGCGGCATCGTTATTCCGCCGCACAATGTCATCGCTGCGGATAAGACAGCCAAAAACACAAAATCCTTAACTTGAAATTTCTTAAATATTTTTTTCATACTTCACCCTAATCAGTCATGTTTATTTTTCTTGATAACAGCAGTCATTACAAGCACAAATGCAACCGCACCCACTGCGCCGCAGGCAATGGCGATCGGAACTTTTTTATTTTTAACCGTTTCCTCTTTAGGCTCGGTAACGGTTAGTGCTGTTGTAGTTGTAGTTGTAATAGTTGTTGTTATTGGCGTTGTAGTAGTTGTTGTTGGCGTTGTAGTAGTTGTTGTCGTTGTAGTGGTAGTGGCTTTTTTGGTGGTTGTTTCTTTTTTTACATCTCTGATTTTTTTTGCACTGTCATAATCTATTTTAATTCTTGCAGAAGGTGATAAAGGCATAGCCGAAGCGGCAAATTTTACGCCGACAAATTCATTGTCGCTCTTAATCGGAAATTCAAAAGCCGTTTCATATTCAGTGCCGTCAATTTCAACATTATTCTTTTGCTCAACTTCTACTGTGTCGCCCTCAACAGAACCGTCCTTGTAATACCAAAAATGCATATCGCTTGTTGTTTCGGCAGGAGCTATTGTAAGCGTTTTTTCATCACCGTCAACTGTAAGAAGTGCGGTGTGAACAATATAGCTGTCACCCATAGATGTTCTTTCTTTTTCTGCGTGCCACATTTCAATCGGCACTTCGTAAACACCGTCCTCGCTCGGACCCATTGCAAACGCACCGAACGAAGTGCAGGTAAGTGCAAGTGCAAAAACTATTGCAGTCAATGAAATCGATAATTTTTTAAACATATTTGTCCTCCGTATTTTATTAGCCATTGCTAACTTGACATTAAAATTTTTAGTTAGCACAAGCTAACCGCGGTTATTCTATCAAATGACAAATAAAAAGTCAATATTTAAAACTATAAAATAATTAAAATTTGGCACATTTACAGCCTGCATTTGATAGACAGTTTAATAAGTCATAAATCATCTTACAGCCCAATTATTAAGCAGCGGTATCCTTTTTCAAACAATATTATTCTGGTAACTTTTCCATTCATGTGCACCTCTGTTACTTGCCTACATTTTGGGCAAACCTACTTTTCAAGTTAAAAAAATATAATTTTAATTTGAATGCGCTATCGTATTTTGCATATAATATTTCTATAAGAATGCAATATTTGCACATTTACGGTTGACAATGTGCAATTACTGCATTATTTTTCAATCAGAGGTGCAATTATGAATGTTCTAAAAAACTTGAGAATTGAGAAAGTTCTCGTAAAACGACATTCCCGAACTGTTTGATATACTAAAAAATTAAATATCTAAATTGTAAAATGATATTGATAATCCTTGCCTGTATGGTGAGGATTTTTCTTTTGCGTGAAAATAATTTGTAAATTTTTTCTGAAAACGCCCGAACAAAACGGAAATTTTTCTCCGTATAGTAGAGGGAGTTTTTTCTAAGCACTTTTTCTTTTTGGTTTTCACTTTATAAAAATATTCTCTCGAATAATTTTAAAGGAGGTTTTCGTATGCGTAAAAATTGCAGCGGGCAATTTTTTCTTTTGCCGAACAGGATTTTTGATGAACGGTTATCGCCCAACGAGTTCATCGTTTATTCCTTTCTCGTTCGGGCAAAGGACTCGGCGGGGCAAAGTTTTTGGTCGGTGCCGATGATTGCGAAAAGCTGTTCGATGTGTGCATCCACTTGCAGAAAAGTTTTGCATTCGCTTGAAAGCGGCGGGTACATAACGATCTCAAAACGATTCATCGGCGGCGAGCAAAAGAGCAATCTATACACGGTCAACAAGATTTAATGCACCGTGCTTTAGGGTTTATCGGCAAAGAATATGAAAAGCTTTGATTTTGAAAATTTATGATTTTTGAAACGAAAATTGATGGCTTTTGAGTGGGTTTTGAAGCGAATTTCAAGCCGCCGATTTTATGAGAATCACACCGAAATGAGTAAAAATACGAAAAATCAATTCACATATAATAAGCTCGTCTTTAAAAGAGTTTTATATAGAATCAAACAACGCATTTGAAATATCCGCTTATTAAGTTACAAAAAATAACATTTTTAGCATTTATTTTATTTAATATAAAAACGCTCAATGTAAAAAATAGTAATGCAAACGCAAATTGTAATGAAAAGGAGTGTTTTCAAATGTCAAGTTCCAAGAACGTTGTTCCGGAAGCTAAGGAAGCTCTTAACAGATTCAAAATGGAAGCTGCTAATGAGGTTGGCGTAAATCTCAAGCAGGGTTATAACGGCGACCTTACTTCTAAGCAGGCCGGCTCTATCGGCGGACAGATGGTCAAGAAGATGATCAAGGCTTATGAAGACGGCATGAAATAAGAAGTATAAATACCCTGATTCTTCAATAAATTTCGGACAAAATGAAGGTCTGCCGGTTAAACCGACAGACCTTCTTCTGTGTTTGTTATTAAATATTTCAGCGGACGGATACGGCTTTATATCCGATATCATAAAATATTATTTTACACTAATTGGATTTAACAGGGCAAAAGAATCCATTCCGTCAAGATAAGCTAATATCGCGTCATTTGACAGTACCACCGAGTTATCCTCGTTATGGTTGCCGGCTATAACAATCACATACAGATAACCGTCTCCCTCGTTTTCCATAATTCCTGTAAGGTTTGTGTACTGTTGGAAGTTCTTACAGGTAATAGCGGTATAGTATTCCTCCGAGCCGTCGTTACTTCTTATTTTTACTTTAACAGCCACACCGTTGTATACATCATCCGGCATTCCCTCGGCTTTTACCAATGTAACTGTGTTGCCCACCTTAGCCTCATAATATTTCATGAGGGCAAGAGCCTGTGCGGCGTCGGCAACATAGCCATCATAATCTATGGCGGCACCGTTTCTGAAGGTGTATGTTTTGCCCGTACAATACATCGCCTTGCCTTTATAGTTCCAATCAAGAACGCCGTTTCTTACATAATAAAGAGTAGTGCCGTATCTTAAAACACCAGAGAAATTCCAGTCAAGAACCCCGTTTACCACACCGTAATATGTTCCGTAGTAATTTGTAAGGCTACAATAGTCCCAATTGAGGAAGCCCTCCTCTACGTAATACCATGTGCCATAATAATTTACAAGTCCTGTATAGGAAGTGTCGATCTGGCTGTTTGTAAGATAGCACCATTCATTGCCATAGTAATTATAAAGGCCGTTTTTATTCCAGTTAAGAACACTGTCCTCAACATAATACCAAGTATCGTAATACTTAGTAAGTCCGGTATAATTCCAATTAAGGACACTATCCTCAACATAATACCAAGTATCGTAGTACTTAGTAAGTCCGGTATAATCCCAATTAAGAACGCCGTTTCCTACAAAGTACCAAGTATCGTAATACTTAGTGAGTCCGGTATAATTCCAATTAAGCTTGCCGTTTTCCACATAATACCAAGTGTCATAATACTTAACAAGGCCTGTGTAGTAGGCATTATGTTTACCGTTTTCCATATAGAGCCAAGTACCGTCATCCGTTCGCTTAAGTGAATCGGTAGTAGACGCAAAAGCGACGACCGACATTACAGACAGCGATAGAATAACAGTCAGTACAACCGCAATCAACTTTTTGAATTTTTTCATAAATTTAATATCCTCCCTGATTTTTACGGCATAAAGCCCTGCCGCTTATTCGAATTATACAACAAACTGTATATAATTGCAATAGTTTTTATGCAAAAGTGTTGTATTGACACATTTCTCTAAAAAACACAAAACCGTTCAAATTAATGAACGGTTTTGCAATATTTTGTATGCAGCAGTCTTTAAGCAAGCGAGAAACAATCAAATACAATGCGTATTACGCAAGAATTCCGTTTCTGACATAGTAACGCGTGCCGTAATAATAGGTGTATCCCGTATAATTCCAGTCAAGCACGCCCTTTTTGACGTAATACCAAGTGCCGTAATATTTTGTAAGACCGGTGTAATCCCAATTAAGCACACTGCCCTCGCAATAATACCAGGTGCCGTAATAGTTTGTGAGCCCCGTATAGTTCCAATTTAAGACGCTGTTTTCGACGTAATACCATGTGCCGTAGTAGTTCGTGAGCCCCGTATAGTTCCAATTAAGAACACTGTTTTCGACGTAATACCATGTACCATAGTACTTTGTAAGGCCCGTATAATTCCAATTAAGAACACTGTTTTCGACATAATACCAAGTACCATAATACTTAGTAAGACCTGAGTAATCCCAGTTCAGCACACCGTTTTCGACATAATAATAAGTGCCGTAATAATTTACAAGCCCGCTGTATGAAGTATCATTTTTGCCGCTAACCATATAGTAATATTTATCTCCTATATATTTCAGCGATATTGTGTTCGCGGGAGCTTCCTTTACGTCAAAGTCACATTTTGCGGTTTTATCGGAGCCGAGAAGCTTTGGAGTTTCGTCTCCGCTGTAAATATCAAATGCAGTTACAGATATGCTGCCTTCTTTATAGTTGCCGTCAAAATAAAAAGTATAACTTCCGTACAGCTGCTCTGTCGAAGAGGATTTCGGCGCGGCTGCCGAGCATCTTAAAGAATCCTGTGAAAAATTATAATTTGTTATTGCCGTACCGCCGTTTTCGTACGAAGTAACCGATGTCTGCTCGCCTTTTTCATTTTCTTTAGGCTTATCAAGACTCATATACTCGGAATCGTATTTAAGCGTATAACTGCCGCCCGCGGCCCCTGCCGGAGCATATATTTTTACCTCTACCCTGTTATAGCCCATAATCTGAGCGTCAACTCTGAAGGATGCGCTTTCGGAAGAAGTGTCAACGGCAAACGACGTCGCAAGTACAGCGAACACGCATACAAGTATTGCGAGAGCCATAACAGCCGAAATTATTTTAGTTCGTCTTTTCATATTAACCTCCGTTAAGCCCCGAAACAGACATTTACTTATAACGGAATTATACAACATCCGAAATGCATAGTCAACACTCATGCATTATCGGTTGACGCCCGAAAAACAAAAAAATATACCTAATTCCGAAAAACGAATTTCGAAACACGGTATATTTTCTAAGTTAAAGTGTAAGCTGCTCGCCGACATCATCAGCCGACAAAGTCGCACCGGCGGCAGGCAAAGTTCTCGTCCTGTATCTCGCAGGCTTTACAAACTCACCATCGGTATACTCTTTTACGGAAGATACCCTATGCCCTTTTTTGAGAGTCATAACCGATACGCCCATAGAATCCTTGGTCGTTTTGACGGCTATTGCACCGGTATTGAGAAGAAGAATTCTGCCGGAGGTGGACTTCATAACATACTCCTTATCCTCAGTCACACAGAACATATTGACTACCGGGAATTTCTCACAATACGCCTTAATCAGCTTCTTGCGGTTCGTTTTAGTCTCATAGGCGGAGAGGTCTATTTTGGCAAGCTTGCCGTTTTCAAAGAAGAACAGCATAAAGCCCTTATAGTCTGTTGTAACCGCCATATACACGGCGTTTTCATCGGGCTCCATCTCAAGCTTTGAAGCCACATAATCACCGAGAACGCTCGCCTTGCTGTCGTCAAAATCGGCAGCTTTGGCTTTATAAACACGGCACTTATCGGTAAAGAACAAAAGCTCGGTATTGTTTGTAGCCTCAACGGTCTCGATTATTTCATCGTTTTCCTTTAGCTTTTGCTCACCGCTCATACGCAGTGACTGCGGAGTTATCTTTTTGAAATAGCCCTCCTTGGTAAAGAATAGCGTGACGGGATAATTCGGTATCTCCTCATCGGGCTCCGAATCATCATCTATATCACTCGTATAGATTATTTCCGAGCGACGCGGCTTATCGTAATTTTTAACGACATCCGAAAGCTCGTTTACGATAATTTTTTTAACTCTTGAGCGACTTGCGAGAATATCCTCCATATCCTCGATTTCGGCTCTCAGCTTTTCTATATCTTCCGTTTTCTTTAAAATATACTCACGGTTTAAGTGGCGCAATTTGATTTCAGCCACATAATCCGCCTGTATCTTATCTATTCCGAAGCCTATCATCAAGTTCGGAACAACCTCGGACTCCTCGTCCGTTGAGCGTATTATTCTTATTGCCTTATCAATATCGAGAAGAATTTTTTGAAGTCCCTCTAAAAGATGCAGTCTGTCTTTTGCTTTGGAAAGGTCAAAAAAGACGCGGCGATTTACACATTCGGTACGGAAAGCTATCCATTCCAAAAGCAGCTCGCGCACTCCGAGAACTCTCGGCGTTCCTGCTATAAGGACATTAAAGTTACAGCCGAAGGAATCTTCGAGCGGAGTCATTTTATAGAGCTTTTTCATAAGCTTGTCTGCATCTGTGCCGCGCTTTAAGTCGATTGTTATTTTAAGACCCTTTTTATCGGTCTCGTCGCGGATATCGGAAATTTCCTTAGCCTTGCCGCCCTTTGCGAGTTCGACTATCTTATCGATTATCGCCTCCGTAGTGGTGGTTGCCGGAATTTCGTATATATCAATACAGTTATTCTTTTTATCATAGCTGTACTTTGCGCGAATTTTGAAGCTTCCGCGACCCGTGCGGAATATCTCGTTCATTTTATCTTCATCATAGAGTATCTGACCGCCGCCTATAAAATCGGGAGCCTTGAGCGTTTCGGTTATATCGGCGTCTGGGTCCTTTATAAGCGCCACGGTAGTATCGCAGATTTCTTTCAAGTTGAACGAACAAATATTTGAAGCCATACCGACGGCTATGCCCATATTGGCATTTACGAGCACCGACGGAAATGTAACGGGCAAAAGCGTGGGCTCGGTCATGGTATTGTCGTAGTTCGGTACAAAATCGACCGTGTCCTTATCTATATCGCGAAAAAGCTCGGCTGAAATCGGGGCTAATTTTGCCTCGGTATAACGCGAAGCCGCATACTGCATATTTTTTGAATACGATTTACCGAAGTTACCCTTTGACTCAACATAAGGATGAAGGAGTGACTCATTGCCGCGCGCCAAACGAATCATCGTCTCGTATATTGCCGCGTCGCCGTGGGGGTTCAGCTGCATGGTGCGGCCGACTATATTGGCTGATTTTATAGTGCCTCCCTGAAGCAGCCCCATTTTATACATAGTATAAAGCAGCTTTCTGTGTGACGGTTTAAAACCGTCTATTTCGGGAATGGCACGCGACATAATAACACTCATGGCGTATGGCATATAGTTAACTTCAAGCGTATCGGTTATATGCTGCTCTACCACCTCGCCTGCACCGAGAATATGAGCGTTTATGTTAAGTTCCTCCGAATTTCGGTCTGTTTCGTTTTTCCTGGTTCTTTTAGCCATTTTCCGACTCTCCTGATTTGCCGTGATAACGTTAAGAAAGGTCAGTCATATCAATGTACTGAGCACCGTTTTCGGCAATATAATCTTTTCTGCCCTGTAAATTGTCGCCGAGTAAAAGGTCAAATTTATCGGCGACAGCCTCGGGTGAATAATCCGGCTCGACCTTTATAAGACGACGGGTTTTGGGATTCATTGTGGTAAGCCACATCATCTCGGGTTCGTTTTCACCGAGACCCTTTGAACGCTGTATGGTATATTTTCTGTCTCCGATTTCAAGAAGGGCATCCTGCTTTTCCTTTTCGGTGTAGCAAAACCAGGTCTCGTCCTTGCAAGTTATTTCGTAAAGCGGAGATTCGGCTATAAACACCTTACCCTCTTTTATAAGCGTGGGCATAAGACGATAAATCATCGTTAATATCAGCGTCCGTATCTGATAACCGTCAACGTCGGCATCGGTACAAATTATGACCTTGCTCCAACGCAGATTATCCATATTGAAAAGCGACAGATTTTTATTTGCCTTGGAGCTTACCTCAACGCCGCAGCCGAGCACTTTGATAAGGTCTGTTATAATGTCGTTTTTAAATATTTTGGGGTATTCGGCCTTAAGACAGTTGAGTATTTTCCCTCGTACCGGCATAACTGCCTGAAAGGCACTGTCTCTCGCCTGCTTGCAGGCACCGAGAGCCGAGTCGCCCTCCACTATGAATATTTCACGCTCCGAAACGTCCTTTGAGCGGCAGTCAACGAATTTTTCGATTCTGTCAGTCATACTGTTGCCGCTTTGAAGCGTCTTTTTAATGTTGAGCCTTGTGGATTCGGCCTTGACGCGCGAACGCATATTTATGAGCACCTGCTCGGCAATTTTTTCGGCGTCTATTCTGTTTTCTATAAAATACACTTCAAGCTGATGGCGGAGAAAATCCGTCATAGCCTCCTGAATGAATTTATTGGTTATAGCTTTTTTGGTCTGATTTTCGTATGACGTCTGAGTTGAAAAGGATGACGAAACAAGCACAAGACAATCCTCCACATCCTGGAAATTTATCTTGCTGTCGCTCTTTAAATACTTGCTGTTTGCTTTTAAATAGCTGTCAATCTGCGAAACGAACGCACTTTTTACAGCTTTTTCGGGAGCACCGCCGTGTTCAAGAAAACTGGAATTATGGTAATACTCCTTAAGCTGTTTTTTATTGGAAAAACACAGCGCAACATTGAGCTTAACCTTGTATTCGGGCAAATCGGCTCTGTCTCTGCCCTTTCTCTCACCCTGCCAAAACTGCACGGAAGAAAACGCATCGTCGCCGACAAATTCCTTTATATAATCGACTATACCGTTTTCGTAGCAGTATTCGTATTTATCAAAGCTCTTTTCGCCGGTTTGATTGCGAAGAACGAATTTTATTCCCGCATTTACAACCGACTGCCTTAATATAGTCTCCTGATAGTATTCAAGAGGAATATCAATATCGGTGAACACCTTGATATCCGGTTTCCAGCGTATTCTTGTCCCGGTATCTTTTTTATTGTACGGTTCCTTTTGAAGCTCGCTGACGGGCTCGCCCGCCTTAAAATGTATCTCATAGCGAAATCCGTTTTTGTGCACCTCGGCATCCATATACTCCGAGGCATACTGTGTGGCACAAAGTCCGAGTCCGTTAAGTCCGAGTGAATACTCGTATGTTCCGCCGTTGTTTGTATTATATTTACTGCCGGCATACATCTCACAGAAGAGCAGCTCCCAGTTCCAGCGCTTTTCCTTTTCGTTGTAGTCCATAGGCATACCTCTGCCGTGATCGACAACCTCAACGGAGCCGTCGAGAAAACGGGTCACGGTTATCTCTTTACCGTAGCCCTCTCTTGCCTCGTCTATGGAATTTGAAAGTATCTCAAATACAGCGTGCTCACAGCCCTCAATACCGTCCGAGCCGAAAATAACGGCAGGGCGAAGCCTTACCCTGTCGGCACCTTTTAGCTGCGAAATACTTTCTTCATTGTATACCGCTTTTTTTGCCATTTAAATAAACCACCTTTTAAATTCCGAGCGGCGGAAAAAATGCACGCAGGAAAATCCTGCCGAAAAATACCGCCATATATTTTACACTATATATAGCGGTCAAGTCAAGTTATTTGCCTTTTCAAACGGATATTTAGGGCTAATACGCCTAAAGCCGACAGCTCAAGTCAGCTTTTATCGTCATCGGTATGCTTTTTAACCTTATGTTTATTTCCGTTTTCATCAACGATATACGTATTTTCAAGATTTGCGACAAGATTTCTTTTAAAAGAGTCGATATACTCGCGGCGCAAAATTGCCTGCTCCTCCTTTTCTTCGGGAGTAAGCCCATCCCCTTTTTGCTTTTTGGCAAGGAAGTTTATACGCTCAATTTTACTTTGCTCCATAATCATCACCACGTAAAGGTTATTTTTTATTATTTTATAATATTTTTTAAATAAAGTAAAGGAGCGGCTCAACACTTGAAAATATTAAGTGAATATCATATAATTTCATTATGATGAAGGAAGGATTACGATATGTTTAAATATGTTTTGATAGACATTGACAATACGCTTTTGGATTTCAATAAATGTGCCGAAAAAGCTATGACAAACGCTTGCAAAGCTTGCGGAGTAGGTTTCAAAGAAGAAATGCCGTCGGTTTTTCATAAAATCAACGACTCTCTCTGGCAAAGACTCGAAACGGGAGAAATCACAAGGGATCAAATACACGAAAAACGGTGGAATATGGTTTTTTCGGTTATGGGTATCACTTTTGACGGACGCGAATTTGAAAAAGAATTCGTAAAAGGGATATATGACAGCCACGAGCCTGTAAACGGAGCTGTGGATACGGTTAAATATCTGTCAAAAAAATACATACTCTGTGCCGCAAGCAACGGGCCGTTTGAGCAGCAAAAGCACCGACTGACACTTGCCGGAATGATAGACGGTTTTTCTCACCTTTTTGTTTCGGAGAGAATAGGCATACAAAAGCCCCAACGGGAATTTTTTGAGCGGTGCCTCAATGAGCTGCACGAAACCGACAAATCAAAATTTATACTTATAGGCGATTCGCTTACCGCCGATATATCCGGAGGGAAGAGTTTCGGAATCACCACCTGTTGGTATGACCACAACGGCACGGGGTATGATAATGTGGGCGCGGATATAAGAATCGACAGTCTCTCAGAAATCAAAAGCATACTTTGAGGAATTATTATGATAAAGCTCCCCGAACAAGTGAATAAGGCAATATGCCTGCTGAAAAACAGCGGTTTTGAAGCCTATGCCGTCGGCGGTGCGGTTCGTGATTGTCTGCTCGGCAAAGTCCCGTTTGACTGGGACATCACAACAAGCGCACGCCCCGAAGAAACCGAAAAGGTGTTTTGCGGCGAACGGATAATAGAGACAGGTATAAAGCACGGGACGGTAACTGTTATAATTGACGATATGCCGCTCGAAATAACCACTTATCGCATAGACGGCGACTATACAGACCACCGTCACCCGCAAACGGTATCATTTTCGGATAACCTCAGAGACGATCTCTCAAGGCGGGATTTCACAATGAACACGCTTTGCTGTAATTGCGACGACAAAATAATTGATGCTTTCGGCGGCAAAGACGATTTGAACAACAAAATAATACGGTGCGTCGGCGACCCGGACACCCGTTTTTCGGAGGACGCGCTCAGAATAATGCGTGCCGTCCGTTTTTCGGCGGAGCTCGGGTTCAAAATAGAAAAAAGCACATCGGACAGCATACTGAAAAACAGGCAGTTGCTGTCGGATGTGTCAAAAGAAAGATTACAGGTTGAATTCACAAAGCTTATCACGGGAAAATACGCAACCGACGTTATACGGAAATATCACGCGGTTATAGAGGTATTTATTCCCGAGCTTGCCCCACTTATAGAATGCGAGCAGCACACAAAATATCACAAATACGATGTGTTCGAGCATACGCTTCACGCCGTAGACGCAATAGATTTTAATGACAGAATTTTGCGTCTTACAATGTTTTTCCATGATTTCGGAAAGCCCGACGCCAAAACTACTGACGAAAACGGCACTTCGCACTTCAAAGGTCATGCCGTGATAAGCGAAAAAAAGACGCGGGACATTCTTAAAAGGCTGAAATTTGACAATAATACAATAAACGAGGTATCAAAGCTTGTTTTGATACATGATATGAAATCCCCGCGCGACAAAATTCAGGCAAAAAAAATGATGTGCAGTCTCGGAGACGAAGCATACCTTAGCCTTATAAAAATCAAGCGTGCCGATAACATGGCAAAAGCCGATCCACACGCGATAGACGAAAAGCTTAAAAATATGCGTTCGTTCTATGAGGAGATAAAGATAAACAACGAGTGTTATAATTTAAAATCTCTTGCAGTAAACGGTGATGATATTAAGGCCTTCGGTATTGCCGAGGGAAAAGAGATTAAAAGCTCGCTTGATTTTTTACTTAACGGCGTTATAGAGGGTAAGTGCCAAAACAGAAAAGACGAATTGTTGGAATATCTGAAAGAAAATACAAAATAATTAAAAGCACCGCGATTTTGGCAAAAAGAATCAGCGATGCTTTTTTATTATGCCATAAGGCCGCATGACCTGCGAAGCAGTAAAACCGCGTCACTCTCATCTACGGCTCCGTCTCGGTTTAAATCGGCCTCTTTGAGTTTTACCGGAGACAAGCCTGTTAAGCCCGCCGAATATTTAAGCATTATAACAGCGTCCGCACTGTTCGTTTTACCGTCTGAATTCACATCGCCGAAATTCACTCGCGCAACGTAATAATAATCCGTTTTGCCTTTGCGTATGCGAATACCTGCACCGTCCTCGACAACGGCGAAATCAGGCAAAATATTGCCGTTTTCATCGAACACGGTCAATTCATCCGTAGCATCGATAACTCCTTTGAAGACCAATATCTCCTTTAGCGTTTGTACCGTAACACCGACTGCCGTGTTTACAACACCGGTTTCTTTCTCCTCGGACACACAATCGAAAGACACTGTTGCATTTCTTATGCCGCTTGCCGCTTTGGATGAAAACGCGGAGCTTCCGTATATTGCATAAAGTGAGGTACATCCGTCTAATGCCGTAGCCGACATCTTCAGAGCTTCGCTGAAAACGGTAACGGTTTTTAAAGACGTACAACGCGAAAAAGCTTTGTCTGAAACAAGCTCGGTATTTGGGGGCAAAGTAACTTTTTCCAAAGAAGTATTTACCGAAAAGGCAAAAGCCCCTATCTCTTTAAGAGACGGTGAAAAGCTTATCTCCGAAAGTGCGGCACAATTATAGAACGCTCGATCCCCTATTGTTTTTACTCCGCGAAGCTCAGCTTTTGAAAGAGACGAACAATTTTCAAACGCGCTTGTATGAAGCTCCGTAACGCTCTCGGGCAACGTAACTTTTTCTAACGCAGAGCAACCGAAAAAGGCTTTCTCACCGATAAATGCCACTCCGTCGGGAATTGCGGCGAAAGAAAGCGATGAACACCCTTTAAAGGCTCCCTTGCCTATATATGTAACTCCTTTTTTAAGCTCTGCTTTTTTTAAGGAATAACAGCCCGAAAAGGCATTGTCGCCTATCTCGTTTAAATTCGCGCCGAAGCTGACATATGACAGAGCCGTGCAGTCGGAAAAAGCGTTTTTGCCGACTGCGGTGACGGAATCGGGTAAGCCGATAAATTCCACGGTTCCGTTTGACGAAAATGCGTAATCGTCAATCGCCGTCACCGTTTTGCCCTTAATTTTTTCTGGTACCAAAATCGTGTCGCTCACTCCGCGGTAGCCGCTTACGCAAACCTTTCCGTTCTTAATATAATACACAAAGTCGCTGTCACCCGAGGCAAAAGTATCGAGAGGCAGCGACAATATAACGCAAATAACCGCAAATGCAACTATTGACTTTATTTTATTACAAACAGCTGTCATTTCATTCCTCCGCCCCTTTTATGAGCTTGATTGTATCACCTTTTTCGACTTTTTTCGGAATTTGTGCTGATTTATCACACAAACTCATTTCCGCCGCTTTATATTCTTTTTACAAAACATCGCATTCAAGGTAACAAACGGCGTCATAAAATAATATGCGGCTAAATGCCGACTGAAACAGCACACACCGGATATTGGTTGTGTGCTGTTTTCTGTTCTGATTTATATTTAAAACGACACTTTTTACCGCTTATTAAATATCAACGGTCAGGCTATTCAGGACTATAACTCATTGACATTTATTTATGCCGATGATATACTTCTAATGTTCGCTCAGGGAGCGATTGTTCAGTAAAGACGTAAGCCGAACAGGGTGCAGACTGAGAAAGCTGTATCTTGTTTGGCTTTTTAAATATAACATTGCTTTTATGCTACAATTCTAAGAAAACGGATACATAAATCAAAAGGATAACGCAAGTGTTTTTCAGGAGAATATTAAAATGACAAAGGACGAATATTTAATAACCGATCCGCCGCTCAAGGCTTTGACTGTTTTTGCGATGCCTATGATTTTAGGCAGCTTCTTTCAACAAGTATACAATATGGCTGATTCAATTATCGTCGGTCAATTTGTCGGCTCCTCTGCCCTTGCGGCCGTCGGGGCTTGTGCCGCACTTACAAATGTTTTTATTTGCATTGCACTCGGTGCAGGCGTGGGCGCAGGTGTACTGGTAAGCCGTTATTTCGGTGCTCAAAATTACGGAAAGATGAAAACAATCGTTTCCACATCGTTAATAAGCTTTTTGCTTTTAAGCATATTTCTCGGTATCTTTGGATTTTTCGGTTCTAATTGGATGATGAGCATACTGCAAACGCCTACGGATATAATGGAGGATGCGGTACTGTACTTGCGCATCTATTTTGCGGGCTTTCCGTTTTTATTTATGTACAACATTCTTTCAACCATGTTCACTTCAATCGGCGAATCGAAAATTCCGTTATGGCTTTTAATATTTTCATCTGTATCGAATATCATCATGGACCTTTGGATGGTGGGCGGTCTTAAACTCGGAGTATTCGGTGCGGCTCTTGCCACCCTTATTGCACAGGGCATTTCTGCCGTACTTTCCCTTTTGATTTTTCTTTATCGAATGCGAAAATACGCAAGTCCGTTTCATCGATTTGACAAAAGCGAACTGCGTTTAATGCTTAAAATCGCCGTTCCGTCTATTCTTCAACAATCCACGGTATCAATCGGTATGATGATTGTGCAGGCGGTTGTAAATCCTTTCGGCACGCAAGCACTCGCAGGCTACGCGGCAACGATGAGAGTTGAAAATGTTTTTTCACTGATATTTGTATCAATCGGGAATGCCGTGTCACCATTTGTTTCGCAAAATTTCGGTGCCGGAAAAATTGACCGTATTAAAAAAGGCTACCGCGCCGCTTTGCTGTTAGATGTATGCTTTGCCGTACTTGCATTTGTAATTATTGAAACGATGCACACTCAAATATCTTCACTTTTCTTAGGTAAAGACGGAACGGCTTTAGCATATCAAGTGTCAGGTGATTATATGAAATGGATTGGATACTTTTTCATATTTATGGGTATCAAAATGGCAACAGACGGTGTTCTTCGCGGACTTGGAAATATGCGCCCGTTTTTGACTGCAAATATGGTCAACCTTGCGATTCGGTTATCCGTAGCATTGATTTTTGCACCGCATTTCGGCATTTCATTTGTATGGCTTGCGGTTCCGGCAGGCTGGCTTGCCAACTTTATAATTTCCTATGCGGCACTGAGAAAATCTTGGCCGAAAATTGCTTTGGAGCAGGAAATTCACCATATCTAAAATAAACAGTCACCAAAAGGGAGAGGCTTCGTAAGGAAGTCCTCTCCCTTTGGCTTTTGTAATCGGCCGAAATGATTGGATTGTAGGTAAAATCAATCATATTGGAGGATTACAAAATGGACAAGTACATTTATAACGAGAAAAACGGGCTTTGGTATGAGCTGCAAGGGGACTATTATCTGCCCTGTCTGAAACTGCCGGATGAACCTGAGGTACACATTGGTATCTGGGGACAACGGCATCGCCGATACCTCAAAGGCCATCACAAAGCGCTGTATACCTCTCTGCTTACCAGCGGCAAGTTGAACAGTTCCCTTGCTGACATTGACCGGCAAGCAGAAGAAATGTTCGCTCGGCTGGTAAAGCAGCTTTCCCCAAAAGAGGGCGTAACAGAAGCGCTTAAAGCGGAAAATCAAATGCTGTGGGCACAGAAGATGAACAGTCTGCGAAACTCCGCTATGGAAATCGTATCAAACGAGCTTATTTATCGTTAACACTGCACAAGTAAGGTCGCCGTCAACAGACGGCGGCTTTTCTCATTTCGGGTGTAATCTGAAAGCTACATCATACATTTTTCGGGAGCAATCCTGTCGTTTGGTACACAGTAGTAGATTATTTTGAACTTATATGGTACAATTAGCCTTGGGATCAAAATGGCAATGAGAACCTATGATGAGTAGGCTGGTGATATGGTGGAATTTGAGTCATGATTCAGAAAAAGTGCAGGGAAACCATTCAGTACCACTGGGAAACTTTGATGCTTATGGATAAACTTCCCGTTCCGGATAGCTTTAAGCTGTCAGTCATTCTGCTCTCGACCCATTCCGAATGGCAGCATATGGCGATAGTGGTGTAAACCGTTCTATTGGAAGACAAAATGGATATAGGCAGGATACTATTTATGATGTCGTTAGTTCTTTGCCTTCAGATTCACCGGTTAATTTTAATTTGTTGTACAACCATAGGCATCTTTAAATATCATTTTTAGTCGAAAGGAATATAGAAATGAAATTTTCAGATGAATATAAACTTACCGAATACTATCAAGTGCAATCGACGATTGATTATATTACGAAAGGAAAGAATAAATTATCCGCTGGAAGCTACGGAGATGGTATTTTCAGCATTTTGGATATCGATACTTCTGCTAATATAATTAAAAGTTGGAATTGGAAATTCAATAAAAGATTTATTCCTATTGTAGCAACTGCATTTGGTGATCTATTTTTGTATTGTGTTGCCAACCAATACGTGTACTATTTTCAGCCACAATACAATACTAACGATATGATTACAAAAAATATAGATGAATTGTTTGATGAGGCATTCAATCATCCAAGTATAAAATCGGGATTACTACAAGAGGAAAAATTTAAAAAAATCACATCACTATTTGGCTATCTCAAATATGGAGAAGCATTTATTCTTAAACCATGGATTTTACTGGGAGGAACAGATAAACCCGAAAATTATGTTATAGGTAATTTGAGTACATATTTAGATTTAGTTTCACAAACACTCAATAAATAAAACATAATTTGGTTCAAAAAACATGCATGTTGAATTTTTTGTGATTAAGTAATTTCAATATGACTGTATTACTGGTAAGATGATATAAGAATAAATTTACTCTGAAAGAACCCCAATCGCCGTAAAACAAAAGCAATAGTTATCCCCACAAGATTGCTTATGGTATACAAACGGACTTGAAGTTGCTTCGCAACCCCTCTTGCGGTGCCCAAAATATGGCGGTGTTACGCCATATTTTGACCGCTGCGCCATCCTCGCCTCGCTGCATCTGCCACCGGCAGCGCTCGGCGACGAAGCCCGGCACGCGGTTTTGGAGCGAAATAAAGCACGCTTTCAGTTAAGCCGCGTGTTAAAATACATTCCCCCTAAAATTCCGCATAAAAACAGCACTTTCAGGATATGAAAGTGCTGTTCGTTTTTGTCGTTGTAGTTTTTGTTGAAAATTGATGCTTTTTTGATGCTCTTGAAAATTGAGAAGTATCATAACTCAAATATAATGCACCCCACTGCAAGAGGCAGTGACAAATAATAGTAAAACCCTTTCGGTATGAATTTTATAATTCTTCAGCCTTGAAAGTTGTTTTAGGCATTTTATCGATATTTTCAAGCGCCTATTGCACATCTAAAAACTAAAATTCTCGTAAGATTTATGTGTTTATTATAAAATTTTTTTGATTAGAATTCAACTTAATGATACCATCCTCATAACTTTCTTCGTTTGCAGCATAAGAGTAAATTGTAGCAATGGTTAAATCTTTATTTTTCTCTTCAATTTGCTTTTGAATTCAAGATAATACTTTTTAGCCATAGGAATTGAGCTGACAGCAAACATTGAGTTAAAGCCGTTTACTCTTTGTCCTTTTAGGCTGTAATAAGCATTACGCATTGTTTTAGTATCAAAATTATCAATAATGTAGCTTACAATATTGGCAAAGGTTATATGTAGTTATATTGATTTCCTGACCGTAAAAGCCTTGACGAACAGCGTCTTTGCCAAGGACTTTAGCAGCCTTGAGCAAAAGAGAACCTGAACCGCAAGCAGGGTCTATAAAAACGCTGTCTTTGATACAAACAGAAAAAGCCTTCTCCGGCACATAAGTGCTGAAAAAGGCTTGAAATAAAGGGCTTTCAAGGTTCCGCTGTGTTTTACAGCAGAGCTTCGGAAGCCCTTTTTCTGTTTATTTGATTGTTGCTGGCCGCTTCTGTGGCTTTTGGAACTTACCCCTCAAAACAGGCTGTCGGAGGAATAATTAAAAAGTGTGGAATAATTAAAAGGTTCAACCCGGCCACAAAATATTTACACTTGATTTTAATTTTAGTATTGACATACTAAATTTCGTGTGATAGAATACTAACAGAAAGCTAAAGGAGGTATCTTTCTATGAGTAAGAGCTCGATGAGTGATAAAGCCCTATTCAATGCAGCCAACGTAATTAGAAGTTATGGTTTTTCGGATCAGTCAAGCATGATTGACCTCCTCTATAGAGTCGTTATGACGAAAAAGGCTCTCTCCGGCAAGGACGATGACTGTGATACCGTTTATCGCACCATGCAAGAAGTATCAGCTACGCTTCCTCGCTTCCCCGGAGATGCCGATCTGTTTTTTACTATTTACAACGCTCTTTCTCCACTGGACGAGCGAGGCATTCTTTCCTTTATAAATATTGCGAACGACGGCAGAGAGCTTTTTGCTCCGGATGTACTGATCGAAAAATTTTCTGAATACATCGAAGCTGGCACCAGCAAGGTTCTGGTTACCGAGTGCGAGCAATACGGGCCTTCTCTTCTCGATGTGATTGAATCCAACCCAAAGGTCCAGTTTACACTGACCTCTCGCCAAGCAATAAGGACAGAGCTTCTTTCGGTCGTGTACGCTGGAATCAAGAACGTAAAATTGCTTGCCGCTGATATTTATAGTTATGGCTTCACCACCGAGAGATACGATCTAATAATCAGTATCCCGATCTTTGGTGGACGAGTGCTTGTAAATGGTGAGGATTTCATCAGCCGAGAACCTGACCTGATTGCTGTGCAGAATTTGCTATACCACATTAACATGGACGGCAATCTTGCGATGGTGCTTCCTGCAAAAATCACATTTGGTGGCGGCAGTACAGCTGCTCTCAGAGAATACATTGAGCGCAACTATAAGATAAAGGAAATAAGTGCTCTGCCCGCCGGTTTGTTTACACCGTATACGTCTATTCGTACCTATCTGTTTGTGTTCTCGACCGGCAGAACAGACGATGTGGTTCTAAAGCAGTATGAGTCTGACAAACCTATCCGCAAGAGCTCGCCGTGCAAAAGCCTCGTGGTAAAAAACGAAATCCTTCTTTTCGGCGATGAGTTTGCCGACCTCAATGGCTGGAACGTAGACATGGCATTTTCTGAAGAGGATGAGGACATCAAGGCATTTTCTAATTCTCCGGTAAAAAAGTTGCGCTTGAAAGATGCAGCAACAGTATTCCGTGGTAAGGCCGTAAATGCGAAAGCCGAAAGTGGTAATGTGGCGGTTATCAACATCTCAAACATCACCGACACAGGAATTGATTATGAGCACCTCGACCAAATCGAGGAGGAAGAAAGAAAAGTCTCACGCTACATTCTGGAAGATGGAGACGTTCTTGTAACGGCCAGAGGCACTACGGTCAAAATCGCAGTTTTTGAAAAACAACCGATGATCTGTATTCCGTCTGCGAACATCAACGTAATCAGGCCAAAAGACATGCTGCGTGGAGCTTACCTGAAACTCTTCCTTGAGTCGCCGGTAGGAATAAAGATGCTTCAAAGTCTGCAGAGAGGCACTGTGGTGGTAAACATCAACTACAAGGATATTATTGAGTTGGAAGTTCCGGTGTTACCGCTTGAAGCGCAGGATGCACTAATCGAAGAATACAATACCGGTCTGAGATTCTATAAAGAAACTATCGCCGCAGCCGAGGAAGGCTGGCGAGGTGTACAGCAAAGAATCCAGTCAAAGCTGTATTGAGTCCGTTTTTTGGCACAGCTAATCTGATACGATATAATCGACAAGCTATGGAGGAAATAATATGGCAACTACTTTTAACGAAGATAACACCATTGAGCAGATGATTATTTCAACCCTGAAAAACAACGGTTGGAAGTATATCCCTGCCGAGGAGCTCCCTCGTATGCATTCGGATGTGCTGGTCGAGCCTATGGTGAAAGAAGCCCTGATTAGATTAAACCCCGAAATCGCAGAGGACCCGTCTCGTGCAGATGAGGTCATATATAAACTGAGAACTGTTATCCTCTCCGTTCAGCCCCACAACCTCGTTACCCAGAACGAGGTTTTCAAGAAGATGATATTTGAGGAAAACTCCTATCCCTTCGGCAAGGATGGCCGTATGGTACCTATTCGTTTTTTCGGAACAATGCGTAAAGAGGACCTTGCTCTAAACGAATACGTCGTCACAAATCAGTGGGTATACCCGCAGGCCGAAGGTGGAAAGCGACTCGATATTGTTCTCCTTATCAATGGTTTCCCGATTGCCGTTGGTGAGCTTAAGACTCCCGTCCGCAGCGCAATCACATGGCTGGACGCTGCCGGTGACATCTCCGCTTACGAGAAAAGCATCCCTGCTATGTTCGTAACGAATGTGTTCAACTTCGCTACCGAAGGGAAATGCTATCGATACGGTTCTATTAACATGCCCATTAACATGTGGGGCCCGTGGCATACAGCAACCCACAAAGCTGAGGGCGGCCTTGCCGATGTGAAGATCAGCATCGAAGATATGATTACGCTCGAAAAGGTAATGGACATCTTCCAGTTCTTCACCATGTTTGCAACGGACAAAAAGTATCGCAAATACAAAATCATCTGCCGCTATCAGCAATTTGAAGGTGCAAATATGATCGTCGACCGTGTTGTGGCCGGGTATCCCAAAAAAGGCCTGATCTGGCATTTCCAAGGTTCCGGAAAGTCGCTGCTGATGGTGTTTGCAGCTCAGAAGCTGCGTATGATTCCAGAACTCAAGAATCCGACAGTGGTTATTGTGGACGACCGCATTGACCTTGAAACACAGATTACTGCCACGTTCAACGCTTCCGACATTCCTAATCTTACAAGTGCAGCCACGAAGGAAGAACTGCTTTCCTTCTTCCGTGGCGATATGCGTAAAATACTCATCACTACCATCTTTAAGTTTGGTGAAGTCAGCGGCGAACTTAATGCTCGTGACAACATCATCGTTATGGTCGACGAAGCACACAGAACTCAGGAAGGCGACCTCGGTGAAAAGATGCGTATGGCCCTTCCGAATGCATTCTTCTTCGGCTTGACAGGTACTCCTATCAATCGTGTGGACAAGAACACCTTTGCCACATTTGGTGCTGAAGAGGATCGTACCGGGTATATGAGCCGTTACTCCTTCTCCGATTCTATTCGTGACGGTGCAACACTGCCACTTCACTTTGAGCCCGTTCCTGTTGAGCTTCACGTGGACAAGGACAAGCTGGATCGTGAATTTGATGCCATGACTGACGAGGCCGGTCTTTCAAGAGACGAAAAGAATGAACTGTCCCGCCGAGTCAATATGAAAGCCATCATGTATAACCCGGCCCGTATTCGTAAGGTGTGCGAGCATATTGCCAAACACTTCAAGGAAAAGATCGAGCCTAACGGCTATAAAGGTCAGGTAGTTGTATATGACCGTGAATGCTGCCTGATGTACAAGGCCGTCCTTGATGAGCTCCTCGGAGAAGATGCTACCACCATTGTCATGGATACGAATAATGACAAAGAAGATCGCTATAAGAAATACCGCCGTGACCGTGATCAGGAAAGCAAAGTTCTTGATTATTTTCGTGATCCTCACAGCCCTCTTAAGCTCGTTATTGTTACCGCAAAGCTGCTGACCGGATTTGATGCTCCTATTCTTCAGGTGATGTACCTTGATAAGCCTATGAAGGACCACACACTCCTTCAGGCCATCTGCCGCACGAACAGGACCTATGATCAGGGTAAAACTCATGGCCTAATCGTTGACTATATTGGCATCTTTGACGATGTGGCAAAGGCTCTCGATTTCGATGAAAACAGCATGCGTCGCATCATCACAAATATCGAAGAAATCAAGAAGCAGCTTCCGGCCCTTCTCAAAAAGTGCCTGAGCTATTTCATGGGCATCGACAGAACCGTCGAAGGCTGGGAAGGTTTGATGGCAGCGCAGGAATGTCTCCCGACAAACAAAGAGAAGGACGCTTTCGCTGCAGACTATCGTGTATTGAATCGTGCGTGGGACGCTCTTTCTCCCGATAGTTTCTTGAATCCCTACAAGGTAGACTATCAGTGGCTTTCCCGTGTTTATGAATCGGTCAAGCCGACTGATGGCCGTGGCGGTTTGATTTGGGGCTCTCTGGGTGCAAAGACCATCGAGCTGGTCCACCAGAATGTCACCGTCGGAGAGGCTGATGAGGACATGGATATCCTCTCTATGGACGCCGACCTTATTGATGACTTTTTGGAGAAACAGAAAGACTTGAAGAAGACCACTAAGAAGGTCGAAATTAACCTTGTCGCTAAAATTCTGAAGCATGCCAACGAACCGAAGTTTGTGCATCTTGGGGAGAAACTGGAAGCTCTGCGTGAAAAGCATGAGCAAGGCCTCATCACCAGCATTGAGTTCCTGAAGCTCCTGCTCGAACTTGCAAAGGAAGCGGCACAGGCAGAAAAAGAAGTTGTGCCGGAGCAGGAGATCGACAAAGGCATCGCTGCTCTTACCGAGCTCTTTAATGGAATCAAGAATAAGAGCACACCGGTTATCGTCGAGCGCATCGTGGCAGATATCGACAGCATCGTTAAAATCGTCCGCTTTGATGGTTGGCAGAGTACGACCGCCGGTAAGCAGGAAGTCAAGAAAGCTCTGCGTAGCGTGGTCTGGATCAAGTATAAGATCAAAGACAAAGAGGTCTTCGATAAAGCCTACAACTACATCGAGCAGTATTATTAATTCTTTGGAAAGCGAGGTTTTTAGATGATTGGTGCAATAATTGGTGACATCGTCGGATCACGCTTCGAGTGGGATAACCACCGGTCAAAGGATTTCGACCTGCTCACTCACAAATGCTTCTTCACCGACGACTCCGTGATGTCTCTGGCCGTCTGCGATGCCCTTATGAAATGCCAAGGGGGCTACAGCGGCTTGGGCGAGCAGGCTATTCGCTCCATGCAGAGTGTTGGACGTCCGTATCCCCACTGTGGATACGGCGGATCATTCCAACGCTGGATGTACTCTGATAATCCAGCGCCCTATAACAGTTACGGCAACGGGGCCGCAATGCGGGTCAGCGGATGCGGTTACGTTGGAAGAACTATTGATGAAGTTAAGCAGCTTTCAAGATCTGTTACCGAAGTGACCCATAATCATCCGGAGGGTATAAAAGGAGCCGAAGTTACCGCCGTAGCGGTATTCCTTGCACGGACCGGAAAGAGCCTGATTGAGATACAGGATTACATTATAAAGAACTACTATCCGTTGGGCTTTACCCTTGACAGCATCCGTGAGACCTATCGGTTTAACGAGACCTGTCAGGATACCGTCCCACAGGCATTAGAGGCATTCTTTGAATCGACCAACTTCGAGGATGCCATAAGAAATGCCATATCCATTGGCGGCGACAGCGATACACTTGCTGCGATCACTGGTTCTGTTGCCGAAGCCTACTACGGTGTACCGACCAGCATTAGGAAGCATGCTCTCACTTTCTTGGATGAGAGACTCCTAAAAATCCTGTTGGAATTTGAAAATCGGTATCCAGCAAAAATCGAGAAAAAGAATGAAACCGGTAGCGTAGGCATTTCCCCATCAACCGGCATGAAAGTAAGAACGGGAGGTCGTGCAGAAATGATGGAATCAGCTATGGATGTTGCTGATCTTGAACTTGATGCCAACACAGCCCATCCTGAAGAAACGACAAGTCAGAAGCTCTTTTCCCATCTGTTTGAGTCCTGCAACATTTTGCGTGGTCCTATCAACCAGGATGAGTACAAGAGCTACGTGACACCGATTCTGTTCTTCAAAAGGCTTTCTGATGTCTATGACGAAGAAACGCAGGCAGCCCTTGAGGAATCCGGTGGCGATGAGGAATATGCGAGCTTCGCTGAAAACCATCGCTTTGTCATCCCGGATGGATGTCACTGGCAGGATGTTCGTGAGGCAAGCGAAAACGTCGGAGTTGCTATCGTCAACGCAATGAACGGTATCGAGCGTGCTAACCCGGATACCCTGAGTGGCGTCTTTAGCAGCTTCGATGATGCGAACTGGACAGACAAAACAAAACTCTCAGACGAGAGATTAAAGGACCTCATTGAGCACATGTCCAAGCTCAAAGTCGGTAACAACAATTACTCTGCCGACGTCATGGGCGACAGCTATGAATTCCTGATTAAGAAGTTCGCAGACCTGTCAAAGAAAAATGCCGGTGAGTTTTACACCCCTCGTTCTATCGTTAAGTTGCTCATCATGCTGCTGGCTCCCAAAGCTGGCGAAACCGTGTACGATCCAGCATGTGGAACGGGCGGGATGTTAATCGAGGCCATCCGATTCATGCATGGCGACAAACTCACCTATGGCCGCATCTACGGTCAGGAGAAAAACCTCGCAACCTCCGCGATTGCACGAATGAACCTGTTCTTGCACGGAGCTAAAGACTTCAAAGTAACACAGGGCGATACACTTCGCTCACCAAATTATCTGGAAAGAGGTTCTCTGCAAACCTTTGATTGTGTGGTAGCGAATCCTCCATTCTCTCTGAAGAACTGGGGCTCCGAACAATTCAGCAGCGACATCTACGGTCGTAATATCTGGGGCTGCCCGACTGACTCCAACGGTGACTTTGCATGGCTGCAGCACATGGTGAAGTCGATGAACCCGAAGACCGGGCGCTGCGCTGTTGTACTCCCACAAGGAGTCCTGTTCAGAAGCGGCAAGGAGGGAGAAATCCGTAAGCAGCTCGTTGAGTCGGATAAGCTGGAAGCTATCATCACAATGGCGAGTGGCGTATTCTACTCGACCGGAGTGTCCGCTTGTATTCTTTTCCTGAACAACAATAAGGCTGTTTCTCACAGAGGCCGCATTTGTATGATCGACGGTTCCGGTATCTACACTCCGCAACGAGCGCAGAACATCATGACAGAAGCCGATATTCAGACTGTTTTCGATTACTACACCGCTTATGAGGATGTGATTGAAAAGGTCAAGATCGTCACGATTGCTGACATTCGAGAAAAGGACTATTCTCTGGCAATCAACAACTATATCGAAAAGAAGGAACAAGAAACAGTTCCTCCGGAAGAAATCCGCAGACAGTACTTCGAGGCCTATGACGAGATGATCGAGGCCGAAACCCGGATGAGAGAACTGCTGCTGAAAGGAGGCTACATCAGTGAGTAAGAGAATAACAATCGAAGAACTGCAGTCCTACCTCTGGAACTCTGCAGTTCTGCTCAGAACCAACATTGATGCCGGTGCCTACAAGCAGTATATTTTCCCACTTCTTTTCTTCAAGCGCATCTGCGATGTGTACGATGAAGAAACATCTAATGCTGTCGAAGAGTACGGTGATGATGCATCCGAATTTGATGAGGACGAGATCCATACCTTTATTGTTCCGAAGGGCTATCATTGGAATGACGTCCGCGCCGTTTCTGAAAATGTAGGCGTAGCTATCGTTGAGGCGTTCAGGAAGGTTGAAAATGCGAACTTTGATAAGCTGCAGGGCATCTTCGGTGATGGAGCTTGGACCAACAAAAATCGTCTTCCCGACAGGCTTTTGAAAGACCTGTTGGAGCACTTCAGCACGAAAACACTGTCTATTGCCAACTGCCCTGAGGACGAGCTCGGTCAGGGATATGAGTACCTAATTAAGAAATTCGCAGATGACAGCGGCCATACAGCGCAGGAGTTCTATACCAATCGTACCGTTGTCCACCTGATGACTGAAATGCTGAAGCCAGAATCTGGTGAGTCCATATACGATCCCACCTGCGGAAGTGCCGGTATGCTCATCTCCGCTATAGCGTACTTGAAAGAGCAAGGCAAGGAATGGCGCAATGTGGCGGTCTATGGGCAGGAGATCAATGCTCTGACATCAGCTATCGGCAAGATGAACTTGTTCTTGCATGGCGTTAAGGATTTTAGCATCGTCAACGGCGACACACTTGCCTCTCCCGCTTTCATTGAAAACGGCAAGTTACAGCAATTTGACCTCTGCCTTGCGAATCCTCCCTACTCCATTAGCCAGTGGGATCGCGCCGCTTTTGAGAGCGATAAATACGGTCGCAACTTCTTAGGTGTTCCTCCACAGGGCCGTGCCGACTATGCTTTTCTCCAGCACATTATTGCAAGTCTCAAAGAGGATACCGGTCGATGTGCTATTCTGTTCCCGCACGGAGTCCTTTTCCGTAATGAGGAAAGCACAATGCGCGAGAAACTTGTCCGCAGCGACAGAGTAGAATGCGTTATCGGTCTTGGGCCGAACCTGTTCTACAACTCACCAATGGAAGCCTGCATCATGATCTGCCGAATGACAAAACGACCGGAGCGCCGTGGGCAAATCCTCTTCATTAATGCTGTTAACGAAGTTGAGCGGAAGAACGCCCAGAGCTATCTTGAGGACCGTCATATTCAGCGGATCGCAACTGCGTATAAGAATTACTGCGATGATGGCGACTTTGCTAAGATCGCAACTATTCAGGACATTGCCGATAATAACTTTTCACTCAGCATTCCGCTGTATGTCAAACCGGAAGTGAACGAGGAAGAAATCGACTCTCGCACGGTTCAGGAGCACTATGACAGCTGGAGAGCCGCCTCGGAAATGATGAAGCTGAGCTATGAGAAACTGAATGCCATGCTGGGAAAGGGGGCCGGAGACAATGAGTAAAGTGAAATTGGGCGATGTCGCCATTGAACACAAGGAAACCTGTAAAGGCAGCAAAGACGGATATCCCATTGTCGGACTTGAGCATCTGATTCCGGAAGAAGTGACGCTCACTGCTTGGGATGAGGGCAGCGATAACACCTTCACAAAGATGTTCCGCAAGGGTAATGTTCTGTTCGGTCGACGCAGAGCCTATCTCAAAAAGGCGGCTGTTGCACCCTTCGACGGCATCTGTTCCGGCGACATCACGGTAATAGAAGCTATCCCAGATCGCATTCTTCCTGAGCTTCTTCCGTTTATCATTCAGAATGATGAACTGTTTGACTTCGCTGTTGGTAAATCCGCCGGGTCCCTCTCTCCCCGTGTAAAGTGGGAGCATCTGAAAAACTATGAGTTTGAACTACCTGATATGGATAAACAGCGTGAGCTCGCTGAGCTTCTGTGGGCTATGGACGCCACGAAAAAATCCTATCAGAAATTGATTGCAGCGACGGATGAGCTGGTGAAATCTCAATTTATCGGGCCCGCAGCCCATAAGGATTTCTCCGACCACACCACTCCTATAAGGAGGTGTGCATAATGGCGAAATATCGATTTGATCAGATCGCTATCAACAGCACCGAGAAGAAAAAACCTGTCGAAGAGGATCGCTTCACCTACCTTGGCCTTGAGCATCTTGATTCTGGAACTTTGAAGGTTACCCGGTTCGGCTCGGAGGTAGCTCCAATCGGTGAAAAGTTGGTGATGCACAAAGGCGATGTGCTTTTCGGTAAGCGTAGAGCTTACCAGAAGAAAGTCGCTATAGCACCCTTTGATGGTATCTTCTCCGCTCATGGTATGGTGCTGCGGCCTAAAGAGAACGTAATCGACAAGGATTTCTTCCCGCTGTTCATCAGTTCCGACTATTTCTTGGATGCGGCCATCAAGATTTCCGTGGGATCATTATCCCCGACAATCAACTGGCGTGACCTGAAGGAGTTGGAGTTTGAGCTGCCGGATATGGACTCTCAGCGCAAGCTGGCCGAAGTTTTGTGGTCCATTAATGATACGATGGAGGCTTATAAAAAGCTGATCTCTGCTACCGACGAGCTCGTTAAGTCTCAATTTATCGAGCGCTTTGGCAAGCCAGGAACAGACCCGTTTAGGTGGGGACTAACTACACTCGGAAAGTGCTGTGAACTTAATCCACGAAAGCCGAAGGGCATAAATACGGATGACAGCTACTCATTTGTGGCAATGCCCTCTGTCAGTGAAGATGGTCGTATCGATGCCTCCGTAGAGCGGCCTTACGCGGAAGTCTGTAAGGGGTTCACATACTTTGCCGAAAACGATGTGCTCTTTGCAAAAATAACGCCCTGCATGGAGAATGGCAAGGGCGGCGTTGCTAAAGGACTGAAAAACGGAGTCGGTTTTGGATCTACAGAGTTTCATGTACTCAGACCCATTAAGGGCGTTAGCGATCCATACTGGCTATACATTATCACAATGTTTTCAAAGTTCCGCTCCGATGCTGAAAAAGTTATGACTGGCACTGGTGGTCAACGGCGAGTGCCAATCACATATCTGAGTGAGTATTCCATAACACTGCCTCCCATCGAGCTTCAGGAGCAGTTTGCGGCCTTCGTTCGTCAGAGCGATAAATCAAAATTTGAACTGGAACAGGCGCTCTCTGAGCTGACTGCAACCTACAAACGCATTATAGCTAAGAATCTTGGATAAGAAACAAGGTCATGAAGTTTCCTCCGGCTCGTGGGAACACCGGAAACGGAGGATACGAAAAGGAGGAAACTACCATGATCAATCAAGTTATTACGAACATCCAGAACGACCTGCTTGGTATTCTGGACGAGGACCAAATGAAGCTGCTTTTGGAAGCGCTGGCAAAGCATCTGCTGCCGTTACAATCGGCCACAACCGAGAGCAAGAACGAAAAGAGCGACATGCTGCCGGTATTTATTGCCGCAAAGCGTGTCGAGGGATGCTCCGAAAAATCCCTCCGCTACTACGAATCTACAATCCGGAACATGCTGGAATGCATCGGCAAGCCGGAATGCCAGATAACAACCGAGGATCTTCGTTCCTACCTCGATACATACCAGCGGCGAGGAACTGTGAGCAAAGTCACCCTCGATAATGTGAGACGCATTCTCTCCTCTTTCTTCGCATGGCTCGAAGACGAAGATTATATCGTCAAGAGCCCTGTCAGGAGAATCCATAAGGTGAAGACCGGTAAAACGGTCAAAGAAACCTACTCGGATGAGTCACTGGAGATGATGCGTGATCACTGCGACAACGCACGAGATCTGGCTATGATTGATCTTCTAGCCTCAACCGGCATCCGAGTCGGTGAGCTCGTAAAGCTCAATCGCAGTGATGTGGATTTTGAAAATCGGGAATGCATCGTGTTCGGTAAAGGAAATAAGCAACGCAAGGTCTACTTTGACGCCCGGACAAAAATCCACTTGCAACGCTATCTTGGCGAACGCACAGACGGCAATGAAGCACTGTTCGTATCCCTGCTGAAACCGTTTGACCGGCTTCAAATCAGTGGTGTGGAAATCAGGCTCCGCAAAATTGGTCGTGAGCTGAGTTTTCATAAGGTACATCCGCACAAGTTCCGACGGACGCTTGCTACAATGGCTATCGACAAAGGCATGCCAATTGAGCAGGTGCAGCAGCTTCTCGGCCACCAGAGCATTGATACCACGCTCCAATACGCTATGGTGAATCAGAACAACGTAAAAGAGTCACACAGAAAATATATCGGATAACACCTTTTAAGGAGTACCGTTATGAGTAATAAAATCATTTATAGGCTGGATGATGAAATATCTTTTAGAAAATGTTCACTTTTTGATGAATACAATACTGATCACGGAGATTGTACCAACTTTCACACAAAGGAAGTGAATTTCCACGACCACTATTTCTGCAATCAGGAAGGTATACATTTTCATTGTACTAAACATCCTGAGATTGAATTGGAATATGACCATAGCTTCGATAGTGCTGTTTTGACCTGTCCGAAATGCAGGAACCAAATCGAGATTGGAAGCTCCAAAGCTCTTATTTCCCGTTGCTTAAGAGTTCTGAATCGTGAAATTTTCAAGGATGCAGCACTCATCCGTTTGGATGACTGGTACATACCAGAAATAAAAGAAAAAGCTAAACCAACTCCTGATTATCGCCTTACTACAAACATCAAGACAGATAAAGATGGCGATACGATTGCTGTACTTTATGTTAGCTATGTTGGTACCGGTGATAAAGTACAGTATTTTATCAAACCTGAAAAAGGACAACTAACAAGTGATCACAAAGATTTAGACCCTGCGAAAATAATCTCGAAGATTGAAGTTACGCTGAAAGATCGAACCTTGACGCAAACATATCACGAAGAATAGTAATATACAGATGCTGTTTTGTTTGCAATTCTCAATTTATGGAGCAGTTCAGCATGTCACAGGCTGAAAGCAACGGATGGAGTATTGTCCCGGTCAGCTCTGTTGTTATAAAGCCATTGAGTGGAGAATGGGGACAGGAAGACACAGATGGAACCGGAGTAAAAGTATTGCGGACTACCAATTTCACCGACAGTGGTTTCATCGATTATACTGAGGTGGTTAGGCGGAGTATTGAGTTAAAAAAGGTTGAAGCAAAAGCTCTCCGTGATGGGGATATCCTTATAGAAAAATCCGGTGGATCAGACACAAAGCCTGTTGGTAGAGTGGTTTTCTATCAGGAAACATCCGAGAATTTCCTTTTTAACAATTTTACGGCTCTGCTACGACCAAACACCCCAAAGCTCAACAGTCGGTTTCTATTCACATTCCTGTTTGTAACTTACTGGAATGGAGGAACTAAACTCTACGAGAATAAGACCACCGGAATTCACAACCTAAAGCTGGCGGATTATTTGGTTAACACGATGATTCCAATCCCGCCAATCGAGGATCAAGAGGTATTTGCGGCGTTCGTGGAACAGAGCAATAAATCAAAATTTGCCGTTCTGAGCTGTTCAAATCTCAATTTATCGATATGTTCGGAGAGCCTAAGAACAGCCCAGACGCAGTGAGTTTCGAGACCGCATTTACGATCAGAGATGATCTTCGGAAACCGATTAATGATGCTGTTCGCTCTGAAATGCATACCGGCCAACTTTATCCCTATTACGGAGCAAACGGCCAGGTAGACAGTATCAATGATTATCTTATGGACTGTGATGCGATATGTCTTGCTGAAGATTGCGGTGCTTACGGTGCCGGAGAACATACATCCTACATTGTTTCGGGAAAATGTTGGGTGAATAACCATGCTCATGTCCTGATCCCGAAAGAATGCTGTGATATTGAGTTTGCAAATGTATACTTCCGGATTCTGGACATGACCGAATATGTGACAGGAACTACACGTCTCAAGCTCACACAGGCAAAGATGAAAACGCTGCCTATGATCCTACCCTCTTTAGAGCTACAGCGAGAGTTTGCGGACTTCGTCCGGCAGAGCGATAAATCAAAATATAACGCCTCACAAGCGATGAGGCTTTGAATAGAAAACGAAACCAAGGTGAAAGGATGGTTTAGTGCATGAATATTAACAACATCAACGTAAACAAATATCCGGTATCGCAGGTGTTTGACCCGGATTCAAAGGTAATCTTCGAAATTCCGAAGTATCAGCGTGAGTACACTTGGGGCTCCAGAGAATGGGAGGCCCTGTTTGACGACCTCACTGAAAACGATGATGGGTATTTCCTCGGCTCGATCATTTGTATCAACTCGGCCACGGATACGATTAACGCACCGAAGTTTGAGGTTGTTGATGGCCAGCAGCGACTGACTACACTCAGTCTGTTCCTTGCCGCACTCTATACCACCCTGAATTCATATAAAGATCTGCTGGATGAGGACCAGCAGTCGGATATTCTTCAGCTCAAGCGCAAACTGGTGCTGAAGAAAACGCAGTCCGATATTCGTGTCGTCCCGCAGATCCAAGGCAGCAACCGTGACGATTTCATGGGCCTCCTCGCAAAAATCGGTATTATCCCGAAGCGGCCCATGCCCAAGTTCGCCGGACTACGGAGAATCGAAAAAGCATACAACTATTTCAAAAAGCGCATCAATGCCGTTCTGGATGATGCCTCCGACAAGGTGCTCGCCATGTTCCGAATCCTCGATAAGGTGAATTCTGCAATTCTCGTCATGATCGAGGTGTCGAATCATGCTGATGCATACACCCTTTTCGAGTCTCTGAACAACAGGGGCACTCCGCTGACATCAGTCGATCTTATCAAGAACCTGCTTCTGGCCCGGTTGGATGTCAATGGCGACGGCGATATTGACTACTATTTCTCTCGCTGGACTGAAATCCTTTCTGACCTCGGTGATGAATACTCTGATCAAGAACGTTTCTTCAGGCAGAATTACAATGCCTTCAGGAAGAAGCTCAATGCTCCATTCCTCAAAGGCGACCGTCAGTATCCTCTCGGCACTATTGCAACCCGGTCTACCATGCTGGACATCTATGAAAAGATCATCACCAAGGACCCTGTTGCCGCTCTGGACGAGTTGACTGAAAATGCAGCAATCTATGCCGGTATCATTTTGAACAAGACGGATACCCTTTCCGACGAACAGCGTGAAAGCTATCTGGATCTGCAGCGTGTTCAAGGTGCTCCGTCCTATCTGTTCATTATGTACTTGATTAAGCATCAGGAGTCGCTTGGCGTAACTGACGAGGATGTAGTAAAAATCTGCAAGCTGCTGGTCAACTTCTTCATCCGTCGTAATTTGACCGACACTCCGCCTACTCGTGATTTGACCCGTATCTTTATGTCGTTTATCGAGGCCACCGAACAAAATGAGTACCGTGGTGCAGACATTTACACTAATATGCGAGATACCCTTATTTCCGTTTCCGCTTCCGATGAGTTCTTTGAAGAGAAACTTCGTGGTCCTGTGTACGATGATAACAGCGGTGCTACCCGTTTCATCCTCTGCATGATGGCAAAGCGTGGTATGACCCGTGAAAACGTACAGGACCTCTGGAGGAAAACGAACAGCAATCAGTACGTTTGGTCTATCGAACACATCTTCCCGCAAGGACCGAATATTCCAGACAGCTGGGTGGATATGATCGCTGGAGGCGACCGTGAAAAAGCAAAGGAATATCAGTCGCTCTATGTTCACACTTTCGGCAACCTCACGATCACCGGATACAATAGTACGTTGAGCAATAAGGCCTTCAATGAAAAGAAGGAACGCAAAGATAATAACGGTCAGTACATCGGTTATCGTAACGGCCTCAATCTGAACGATGACGTCTGTGATAAGGATGAATGGACGGTAGATATCATCAAAGCTCGGACGGATCGCATGGTGAAGGAAATCATGGCGATGTTTGCGCTGTAAGACAAAGGAGGGATTTCTTCTGGCACGTAAGGATAAATCTTTTGCGGCATATCTGGAAGATCAGTATTATGACTTGATGTTCAAGCGGCTCAAGTCATACATATTCCAGAATCGTGGAGGGCTGAATTTACACACCAGCCTTGTTCCTGATCCGAGCTATACTGAGCTCGATGATCTTCATGTAATGGGAGTTTCTTTTAAGGAGACGGAAGACGACCGTATCCTTTTTAGAGCTTCTGTGCAAGCGGATGTTATCGTAAAAGGTCGCTCCAGACGTGACTACGAAGAAGACATCGTCTATCCGTGGTTTTCCATCTCTTTTACAGGTATCCTCCGCTGTGGCCTCAATATGGTTACTATCACATCTGTGGGTGAATACAGCAAGGAACGCTTCAGTAAAGAAGACGCTCTGTCTCAGTATTTGATCCCATATGTGTACTCAAAGGACCTTGATGCTCATGCTGAAAAATTCCTGAAAAAGTACTGCCCGAAAGCATTAGAAACGCCCATGCCGCTGCCAATCAAGGAAGTGTTGGAAGCGATGTGTCTTACCGTCCATCACGCTCCTCTTCCTGACGGCGTTTTTGGCCGGACCTATTTCAACAATGCGACTGTCGATATTTACGACCGGGACAGAAATGTTGTGTCTGCTGACATTGAGGAAGGAACAATTCTGGTTGATCCGGATGTATTCTTTATGCGTAATATCGGCTCTGTGAACAACACCATCATTCACGAATGCGTCCATTGGGACAAGCACTATAAGTTCTTTGAGCTTCAGAAACTTATCAACCCTGAACTCACATCTATTTCCTGTGCTGTCGTTGAGGAGTATAAAAAAGGAGCCGGTGGTTTAAGTGAGGAACTGGCATGGATGGAGTGGCAGGCTAATGCCATCGCTCCGAAAATCCTGATCCCTGCAAAGACAGGCCGTGCAAAATTAAGTGAACTTCTCTACACGCTTAGTCGTGCATTCCCCTCAGATAGCAAAGCATCTATCATGCAGCTTGCTATCAGTGAGTTTGCCGATTTCTTCAAGGTTTCCACGATGGCCGCAAAGATCAGAGCCATTGAGCTGGGCTTTGATCAGGCCGCCGGTGTATTCAACTATGTAGACGGGCAATATTACCCACCGTTCTCCTTCGCCAAGGGCTCGCTGAAAAAGGATCAGACCTTCATTATCGACAGGAACAACGCCATTATCGAATCTTTGTTCAATCAGGACCTTGCAGAAGATTTCAAAGCTGGCCGGTTTATTCACGCTGGCGGCATGATGGTCATCAACGATCCGAAGTACGTTGTCGTCCAGAATGAGCAGGCTGAACTCACAGAATATGCTCTGGCTCATGTTGACGAATGCTGCTTGGTATTTGACCGCACAACAAGAGTCAGCAGCCACTATGATGACTCCTTCTACCGGATCTGTTTCCTCTGCCGGGATGCCGATTCAAAGAGCTTCGTAGAGGCAAAGTTCAATCCCAAAGAAGGTAAAAACGAAGATGTCCAGAAACGTGCCCGTGAAATGGCTGCCATCGCAGCGGAGGCAAAGCGGGTATCTGATATCCTTGCAGAGGTCCCTTCGTCCTTCTGCGGCACCCTCGATTATCATGTAAAACGTCGTGGTTACACCAACGAGAAGATGGAAGAACGCACCGGCATCAGCTCCCGAATGGTTCAGGACTACCGTAATAAAAAAGACGCCAAACCCACCCTGCAAAGTGTGCTTGCCCTCTGTATCGGCTTGAACTTGCACCCGTCCTTCTCATACGATCTGATTAACAAGGCCGGGTACAATATCATGGCCGCCAATGAGGAATATCTCATTTATCGGTACCTGATAGAACACCACCACATGGAAAACATCTTCATGTGGAACGAAAAGCTGCAAGATGCCGGTATTCCGCAACAACTACCCAAAAACGGGAATAAAATGACTGCTCCTGAAAAATAATTCGGAAGTCGCACTTCCGGTATAAAACCCTGATTTATCAAGGCTCTTATGTCTTTTAAGACATGAGTGCCTTCTTTTTTTGCCTATTTTTCAGGCTTTTTCGGCCACTTGAACCGGAAGTCCCACTTCCTCGTGAAAATCCGGAATCTCAATAAAATAGTACCTGTGAGTGAAAGCTCACACCCACAAGCGGTACGTCCACTGGCCCCGGACGATCCAGTACCGCCTGATGGGACAAGTTAATACGAACAGCTGCCTACTGGATAAGGAAGCTGCAGACCGGAACGGAGAAATCTCCGTCGGGACTGTGGTTGGATTTCTATACCCATTTTGCAGCTGACCATGAAGGTTTCCTCCGTTCCAAGCAAATCGAACGGAGGAAATTTTCATGCAAAACAACGACAAGAAGTACTTTATCCCGGTCGACGGGACCCCTATCGAGGTCAGCGAGGAAATTTACAGGGCATACTACCAGCCCATCTGGAACACCCGCTACCATGCCCAGAAGAACGGCGAGTGCCGCTGCACCAAGGCCCAGCTTTGGAAGTGTGACGGTGTTTGCCCCGGCTGCCCGTTCTACGCTGCCGGTAAGAAGGTTTCCATCGACACGCCTATCGGCGGCGAGGAAGACGAGCTTACCCTTGGCGACACGCTGGCCGACGACGCACCGTCTGCGGAGTCCATCCTTATGGATAAGGAACTGCTCGACACTCTATACGACGAGCTGAACCACCTTGACCCGGACGGCAGACGCATCTGCGAGCTTATCATGCAGGGCAAGACGGAGCGTGAAATCGCTGCCGACATGGGCAAACGCCAGTCGACCATCAACTACCAGAAGAACAAGGTGTTCTCCATCCTGCGTGAAGCCCTGAAGGACTTCATCTAATACAACAAAGGCCGCCGTGGAAGCAATTCTGCGGCGACCAAAATTTTTTCATATTTTTTCATTCAAAACACCGGTTGCCCTCCAGCGGGTACTGAGGACAGCAAAACAACGCAGGTCCTTAGAAAGGAGAAAAACGAGATGAGCAAAATGAGCGAAATGGAAGCGACCATCAGGGAGTTGCGGGATATTGCATCTTCTATTAACGACATCGCCAACTGGCTGACCGGCGCATTCAGCGGTACCGAGGAAGCGGCCCCTGCTCCGGAACCGGAAAAGGCACTCACCCTCGAAGAGGTCAGAGCGATTCTGGCAGAAAAGTCTCGTGATGGCTTCACCGCTCAGATTCGTGGCCTTCTCCTGAAGTACGGTGCCAAGAAGACCTGCCCGGACCCCGTGGTCCTACGCCAATGTCTGGGAGGCCAAATCCATCAACGGCGGCACCCCGAAGTTCAGCGTCAGCCTCATTATTCCGAAGACTAACACCGTGACCGTTCAGAAGATCAAGGCGGCGATTCAGGCGGCCTATGAGGAAGGTCAGGCCAAGCTCAAGATCAACGGTCGCACCGTACCGCCTCTCACCGCTATCAAGACGCCTCTCCGTGACGGCGACACCGAGCGTCCGGATGATCCGGCTTACGCTGGCAGCTACTTCATCAATGCCAACTTCGCTACGGCTCCCGGAATCGTAGACGCTGACTGCAATCCGATCCTGACCCGCTCCGAGGTTTACTCCGGTGTGTACGGTCGTGCCAGCATCAACTTCTACGCTTTCAACTCCAACGGCAACAAGGGCATCGCCTGTGGGCTGAACAACCTGCAGAAGATCCGTGACGACGAACACCTCGGCGGCAAGTCCAGCGCAGCATCTGACTTCTCCACCGATGCGGATGAAGATTTCCTGTCTTAATGAGGTACGTACCATGAACGCTACTACAGGTAATGAACCCTCATCTATAAATACGGTGGGGATTTTTGTTTTTATAAAATAAATTGTAAATTTTCTTTCAAAACACATCAACAAAACTTGAATTTTTCTCCGTATTAT